>ERZ1034691.389-NODE-389-length-36043-cov-16.749305_pt1 | contig 36043 bp, 47 predicted proteins | sample MGYA00520638_ERZ1034691 | MGnify/ENA primary metagenome ERZ1034691 (study PRJEB33766, sample SAMN09781763) | gut metagenome | biome: gut microbiome | host: Homo sapiens | place: Madagascar | study: EMG produced TPA metagenomics assembly of the PRJNA485056 data...
CTATAATCCCCCCACTTTTCCGCCCCCTCGCGCGGTCAACGCTGACGCGTTGACCTATGCGCCGGAAGGTCACCGCTGCCGCGGCGACCGCGTGCGGTCAGACCGGGTACGCGGAAGACTGGAGCAAGACGGCGGAAAGACCGCGGATCTATTCGCCAAGTTTTGGAACGGGTATCCGCGGAAGCAACACAAGCAGGAGGCATGGCGCGAATGGTGCAGGCTTGCACCGGACGCCGAAACGACCGACCTCATCGCGCGAGCCGTCGAAACGCGCAAGCAGTCACGGCTCTGGCAGGAGGACGGCGGACGGTACGTTCCGAAGCCTGACAAGTTCCTACGCGGCAGGCAGTGGGAGGACGAGTTGCTTGACGTTGACAAGCCGGTCAAGCCGCAAGAGAACAGCGGAAATAGTGCCTGCAGCACTTTCGACACGAAGGACTTCTTTCGGGCAGCTGTCGAAAAAGCTACTGGCGATGAAGAGAAATGAAACAGGAGGCTGTATGCAAAAGGAGAAAACAAAGATACCTTTCCCAAATAAAAAATACAGCGTTATATACGCAGATCCGCCGTGGGCTTATCAACAGGGTGGCAGAGGCGCCGCCAAGCACCATTACGATACGATGAGCGCCGAGGCGTTATGCCAAATGCCCGTGCGCGATATATGCACCGATGATGCAGTGCTTTTTATGTGGGCTACATTTCCGAATTTGCCGGAAGCATTAAAGGTAATGGGAGCCTGGGGCTTTATCTACAAAACCGCCGCCTTTGTGTGGGTAAAACAAAATAAAAAAGCATCCACATTGTTTATGGGTGGCGGCTCATATACCAGAGCAAATGCAGAGGTTTGCCTGCTCGGTGTAAGCAAAAACGCCAAAGCAAAAATGGTTGTAGCATCGCACAGCGTGCGGCAAATTATTGTTGCACCCGTCCGGCACCATTCTCAAAAACCCGCAGAGGCACGGAGACGCATCCGTGAACTGACGGGGGAGGATCACTCTTACATAGAGCTTTTTGCAAGGAATACAACACCGGGCTGGGATGTATGGGGAAACGAGGTAAACAAATATGAGTGACAAGGAATATAGCGAAGAATTCGACAGAAGACGGATTGCTATGATGGCGAAAGAAACGGAGCGGCGACCGTCATGAACAGTTCAAAAGAGAAGCGAGCTATAAAATACTTGCAAGCCTTTGAACCAACATCCGAACCGTATTACCTTTGCTATTCGGGCGGTAAGGACAGCGACGCTATTCGGATATTGGCTGCATTGGCAGGCGTCAAACACAGCATTAATCATAACCTGACAACCGTTGATGCTCCCGAAACCGTGCGGTATGTCATGCAGATTCCAGGCGTTAAAATCCACAAAAATGGCACAATGTGGGCGTTAATTGTTAAAAAAGGCATGCCGCCAACAAGGCTCGCAAGGTACTGCTGCGAGGAATTAAAGGAGCACGGAGGGGCGGGACAGGTCAAAATAACCTGAACGACGACAATGATCCCGCAAGGCGGTTTGTGGAACACTGCTACCGCACCACTTCGACAATGATTAACCCGATAATCGACTGGACGGATGAGGACGTGTGGAGCTTTCTGCGGCACTACGGGTGCAGCTCGAACCCTCTTTACCAATGCGGCGAAAAGAGAATTGGCTGCATTGGATGCCCGATGCAAGGTACAAGCGGAATGAAAAGAGATTTTCAGCGATATCCGAAATACAAAAACCTGTATGAGATTGCGTTCGGGAAAATGTTGGACGCACGGAAATCTCGCGGACTCAAATCAAAAGCCGGGTGGAATAGCGCCAAGGACGTAATGACGTGGTGGCTCGGTGGAGACATTAACCAGCTATCGATCGGAGATGAGGAGTACGGAGTATGATTGCGGCACTACTCGCAGGCATTACAGCGCTTTTCGCCGTGTCATTTGTAATCGCTTGCTGTCAGGTATCCGGCAGAGAGTCGCGCAGAGAGGAGGCATGGAGTGAATATCACGATTCCGATACAGCCGGCTACCAAGAAGAACAGCCAGCAGATATGCCGGACCGGAAGAGGTAGACCGCTCATCCGGCAGTCAGACCGATACACCGCATACGAGGAAGCAGCTCTGCTGTACCTGCGCCGGCACAAGTGGGCGGGCGGATTGCCCGTGAACGTCCGCGCTGTGTTTTACGTTCCAGACCGGCGCAGGCGGGACTTGGTAAACCTCTTGGAGGCGTTGGATGATTGCCTCGTCCGTGCTGGTGTCCTTCCGGATGACTGCTGGGCAATCATCCGCTCGCACGACGGATCGCACGTAGAAGTTGACAAGCTCAATCCGCGGACGGAAATTGAAATTTCGGAGGTGAAGGCATAATGAAAAAGCTCATAGCTTCATTGCGCCACGCATGGGCGTGGATCTGGCAGACATGCGGCACGTGCGCCTATCGTAACTGCTCGCCGGACTGCGCGGAGTGCCACATCTGCAGGCACGGAAAGCCAAGGTGGATCTATGCAGGCAAGCGCTGACGCCATTGCGACCGGAAAGCAAGCGGCTACATCAGCGTTTCAGCTGTTCGGGTCGGTCGGATCTCCGGCTGATCCGAACATCGAGGACTACCGCGAAGATCTGGAGACCTACCGCGACTTGCACGCCGTCGCTGTGGTTCTGTCAATCTTGCAAGACGAGGGGAAGGACATCGTCGTTGACGCGGTGCGGCAGATTTACATTGAGCCGTTCAAAGAGAACGTGAGCCGCAAGCGCGTTATTGATGATCGCGTGATACGCTTTTCCATGAGTCGCTACGTATCGGTTCGGTCTGTTTACAGATACCTTCTGGACGCGCGGAGACTGTTCGCGTCAGTCCGATTTCCGAGCAAATTTGTATAAAACGCCGAAAAGGTGCCCTTTTACTGTCAGAATAATGACAGGAGCAGGGCACTTTTTTGGTATATCATGATAACATGGGCTACAGCGAAAGGAGGTGCACCATGTCCGAGAAAAGTGAAGAAGCGCGGAAGAGGTACCAGGCGCCTCCATTCGTCGCGGGCTCAGCCCGGGCGAGCGAAGCCGGAAAAAAAGGAGCCGCCGCTACTGCCAAGAAGCGAGCCGAGCGCGCATTAATCCGCAAGACGCTGGAGGCGGTTCTTGCCAGCGACTTCCCGATGAAAGAGGAGAAAAAGCGCCTCCGACTGCTCGGGTTCAACCCGAAGACGGTACAGCAAGCGCTTGTCATGTCGGTGATTGCCAAAGCGATCCAGGATGGGAACAACAAGGCACTGATCCAATACGCTCAGCTCTTGGGTGAGCTTGAATTCACGGACAACGGATCCTCCAAGGTTGACGCTATACTCGCGGAGATTGACCGCAAGGCGGAGGACGACCGATGCGAAGTCGAAGACGATGGCGACGCTTGATCTGACAGCAAAGCAGCGCGAGTTCTGGCGCGGCTGTACGCACCGCTGGAACATCAAATGCGGCGCCACGCGGAGCGGAAAGACATACCTCGACTACTTCCTGATCCCTCGCCGTTTGCGCGACACAGCCGGTCTTGAAGGGCTTGCCGTCATCATGGGCGCCACGCAGGCGACCGTCAGGCGGAACATTATCGAGCCCATGAAGCGCATCTGGGGGGACGATCTGGTTGGGGACATCCGGAACGACAACACGGTGCAGCTTTTCGGTGAACGGTGCTTTGTCATCGGCGCCGACAAGGTCAGCCAAGTCGACAAGGTGCGCGGCGCGTCCATCAAATACTGCTACGGTGACGAGGTCGTGACGTGGCATCAAGAGGTTTTCGAGATGCTCAAAACGCGACTTGATAAGCCGTACAGTAAGTGCGACGCGACTTGCAACCCGGGAAGCCCGGAGCATTGGTTAAAGGCTTTCGTTGACTCATCCGGCGCGGATATATTCTACCAGCAATACACCATTTTTGACAATGATTTCCTTGATCAGGCTGTTCTTGCGGATATGCTCCGCGAGAACAAAGGAATCTACTACCAGCGCTATATACTCGGTCAATGGGTTCGCGCCGAGGGCGCGATTTACCGAGAGTTTGCGGACAACGAAGAACAGTTTTTGATTGACGCGGACAAGCTGCCGCGCGAGCGATTCGGCGAGATTGTGATTGGGCAGGACTTCGGCGGGCATAAATCCAAGCACGCATGGACTGCGACGGCAATCACGAGGGACTTGCGCGAACTGTATGTACTTCGCTCCGAGGAATACGACGCGACCGGAATGGCGGTTGAGACTATGATCGAGCATTTCCGACGGTTCTACAGCGGGATCCGGGAGAGGTACGGGAACGTGTCCGCCGTCTACGCAGACAGCGCAGAACAAGCGATAATCAACTCTGAGCGGCTTTCCGGACTGCCGGTCAGAAACAGCATAAAAAACGAGATAAACGACCGTATACGCGCTACCGATCGACTTCTGAGCGGGCGGCGCATTCACGTCGTGCGCGGCGAAAATGCATCACTGTGCAAGGCGCTCCGCGAGGCAGTTTGGGACGATAAATCCAAAAGCGATACTCGGCTTGACGTACCAGGCGTGACCAACATCTGCCCGCTTGACGCTTTCGAGTACTCCTGGGAGCACCGGATCCGCGCGCTGACGGCGTGAATATACGCAGAAGGGGGACATACCGTGAGTATAACTTTTGAACCGGGATGGCTTGTGGTTAGTTTCCGCGCCGCACTGGAGAAGGCACTCAGTGTATTCGGGCAGAAGAACAAGGCGACCGAGACCTTGATGCAGCAGAGGGTTGAGGAGACGTGGGCACGCCAATACATGGCGACCAGCGAGATCAATTTCGCCGAGATATTTGCCGTGCGGCTGACCAACTACGCCGCCAATGGCTCAACAGTGGAATGCGAAGACGAGGAAACCGGCGCAGTCCTGCGCTCCATGTGGGCGAAGCTGTACAAGTGGATGCCGCTTGGCATAGCGACAGGGCGCGTCTATCTGTTGCCGTACATAGTCGGCGACAGCGTATACGTCTCGTTTGTTCCGCAGTCGCAAGTCATCGAAACCGACATGACCGGCGACGATGTGATTGGGTTTGTCTGCATCGCGGACACCAAGGTGATGAACCGCAAGGAATACTGCCGGATCGAGCACTACCACTACGACCGGGGAACCAGATCGTACAGTGTCAGCAACAAGGCGGTCGAAAGAACCAGCGGGGTTGAGGTGCCGCTGGAGATGATTCCGGCGTGGGGTCAGATCCAACCCGTCATTGTGTTCGCGGGCGTAGACGCGCCGCTCTTTGGATTCGTGGACAGCCCGCGAGACAACAGATTGCCGTCCAAGCCTGCCGGCGCCGGCATCCTGTACGGGTGCGAGTCCACCGTCAAAGAGATCCTTGACTGCATTCAGCAGTACGAAACCGAATACAGCAACACGGTGTCGGTTCTCGGCGTCAATCAAAGCCTTGCCACGCCCACGATTGATCCTGTTACTGGATTTACGAGCGGCGTTGACGCTTCCGCCTTGCCGCCGCGATACATCCGGTACAACGCGATCGGGAAGCTCGGAGCGGATCAGTCCGACTTGTTCTCCGTGTTTTCCCCGGACATTCGTGGTGAAGCATATCGCGCAAGATTGCTTGACCTATTCGGGCGGCTGGAGCGTCAGGTCGGAACATCGTCCGGCATTCTTACGCCGGCGGAAACCGCGCAGGCTACAGCGACGCAAGTCCGGCGAACGATGTATGACACGCTCTGCATGGTTGACCGCATCCAGGAGAGCGTTGAGCGTGCGGTTGATGCCGTAGCCTATGCGATATCCGTTCAGCTGTCCGCAATCGGTCATGCGGTCGGGGACTATCAGCCGTCAATCACTTGGGGCGACGGCATGGAGACTGCCAAGGATGAGCACTTTGCAATGATGTCGCAGGCGCATTCCTCCGGCGTGATATCAGACGCCGAATATCGGCAGGAGGTCTACCCAAGCGAAAGCATTGACGAAGCGCAGGAGGCGGTCGAGAAGATCCGCGCCGAAAAGCCGGATCCGCTGATGTCCATGTTCCCGGCGGAGGGTGACGAGTGATGCAACTGATACACGGGGAATGCATCAGCGCAATGGAGCAGATGCCGGACGGTTCTGTTGACCTTATCCTGACGGATCCGCCGTACAACATCAAAGTCAAAAGAACCAAGAACGGGAAGGCGCGCACAGAGGAATGGGACTGCATCAAAGATTATCCGGATTTCATGATGAAATGGATACAAGAAGCCCATCGCGTTCTAAAGCCGCAAGGCGTTATGTACTTTTTCCACAACGACATGAATCAACTCCCGGAAATCATGGAGCGAATCCGAAAAGAAACGGACTTTGCGCTCATTTCGTTTCTGATTTGGGATAAGGGTGAATGCAGGGCGCAATCGTGGAAGAACAGGGACGCCGAAAGCCACACCGCACTTCGCTCGTGGTTCAATACATGCGAATACATATTGCACTACGTCAAAAGCGGCGCCAGCAAGACAGAATGGGACAAGACAGGGCTCGACCGGATATACAGCAATCCGGAGCTATTCCGACCGCTCAAAGAGTGGTACCGCTCCGAGCTCAAGCGACTCGGAAAGACCGAAGCGGATTTGATAGATTTTTATAAGCAAGTAACCGGCAAAGGCGATGGAATGTTCCGCCACTATTTCAAGGATTCACAGTTTTCGATTCCGACGGCGGAGGTATATCAAAAGGTGTTTGTCCCATTCGGATTCCGCCGCCGCGAATATGAGGACTTGCGCCGCGAATATGAGGACTTGCGGTACACCCACCACGTTGACAGCAATCACAAGGCGCTCATTAAGTGCGCACCGCCGAGCAGCACCGGGCGCTTGCATGTATGTCAAAAGCCTGTGGAGCTTCTGCGGCGTCTGGTGCGCGTGTCAAGTAATCCCGGGGACGTGGTGCTGGATTGCTTTATGGGATCCGGCTCTACCGGATGCGCGGCTCTGCGCTAAGGGCGCGACTTTATCGGCATCGAACTCGACGCCGGATTCTTCGCGGCGGCAAAAAAGCGGATAGAGGAGGAAGCGGCAAACCCGTATGCCGATAATTTGACGATATGGGACGATACGCTTACAAGAAGAGCTTGCCGGACTGGAGCGCACAGACAGCCGCCGACCTTAAAATCGCAATAAAAGCCTACATCCTGTCCGCCGTACTCAACAGCAAGAGCGACGAGCAGATCCGGGAACACGTCCGGCAAGAGGTCGAGGAATTCCGGCAGGAGTTCGGCGAGGCGCAAGCGGAGGAGGCTTCCGGCTACGTGCAGGAGCTGACCGCGCTGGCGGAGGATGTGCTGGCGATGACGCGGAACGCGATGGGAAATCTGACGCCGTACATGTTCGCGGCGGCAGTAGCGCCGACCGGGAATCTGACAGAGGCACAGAAAGCCAACATCGGAAAGGCGGCGCAACTCATCCTGCGACCGACAGACAGGGAAACGGTCAGAAAGGTCGCCGCCGAATACCGATACAAGCCGGCAAGCGGAGATCCGACCGCAGATCTTCCGGACATCGCTTACAACCGGGCAACGCCCGCGCAGACCTACTACAAGGACGTCCACGAGCAGACGCGGGCATGGATGCAGGATTTTCAAAAGATCAAAGAGAGCCGGAACTTTGTCGCAAATGTAAACCCAAGAGCTTACACGGAGATGGGGGTGCGGTTCGATGCGTACCGCCGCGAAAAGGCTCGGCTGATACAGCAGGGCGTCAAAACCGTATACGTTGCGCCGCACGCAAACTGCTCCTTGCGTTGCCAAAGGTGGCAAGGGCGTGTGTACAGCCTGGACGGATTCCGGGGCGTGCGAGACGGGCGGAAGGTGATCCCTATTGAGGACGCCGCGGACAACGTAACGTACACGAGCAAACGCACCGGGCGAACGTATCAGGCGGGGCTATTCGCATATAACTGCCGGCACAGCATGACACCGTATCAAGACGGGCAGCTTGTTGAGACGATACCGGCGGACGTGGTGGCAACGCAACGAGCGCTTGAAGAACGGCAACGCGCGATGGAGCGCGAGATCCGCTTCCAAAAGGAAAAAGGCACATACTGGGAGATTTTGGCGAGCAAAAACAACAACGTCGGACTGGACAAGGTGGCGCGGTCGTGCTACGGCAAGGCAGCTGCCTTAAAGAAAAGATACATGGCATTTTCGAAGAAGAACAACATCCCGGTTGTTCCAGAGCGCCTTTCGATAATGCAAGGCGAGGCGCTTTATACACGGACAGCACGGGGCAAGCGCGATATCAAGGATGTCAGCGTGAGACCCGATGTCAAAATATAAAAATATGACTGGAATGTCGTTAAACTATCAAGGCAAGGGACGCGACCCCGTAAAAAAGCGTAGCCGATGGAGGAATCTATGAAAAGAAGCGAAATTGAAGCCATCCTGAACAACGCCGAGCTTGACGCGGCGGCACGAATCGACCAGATCATGGCGGTGCATGGTCGGGACACGACCGCATGGCAGCAGGAACGCGCCACATTGACGCAAGAGCGTGACGACGCCCGAGCATCAGGAACCGCGCACGCCGACTATGACGCCGTAGCGGCTGAGCGTGACGAATTGCGCGCGTACAAGGCGGACAGAGAGCTTGGTGACAGATTCGCGGCTGTCGTTGGCGGCGCCAAATTTGCGAATGATTACACCGAAAAAGGTGTGCGGCGCGATTTTGCGGCGGCGCTAAACGAAGAAGGAAACAAGGACAAGACCGACGCTGATATATATGCCGGAATTGTCCACGGACACGAGTCGGAGTACTTTGTCGGCAAGCCGAGGATCATCATGCCGGCGCCGCAGGGTGGAAAACCTCCCAAGGATGAATTCCAGGCATACACCGATCAAAAGTACAAGGACGATCCCTACTATAAGCCGAAAGGCTAAAAATCAGAAAGGAAAAATACAATGTCGATCAAATACGGAACCATGTATGTCGATGAGAGATATGCGTCGATTTTTGAGCCGAACCTCTACCGAGACACCGTTCTGGTGCCGGGCGTGACTTACACCGACAAGTATCAGGACGGACCCGCCGGGGCTATCTACGTACACAAGTTTGCGGACGGTGCGCCCACCGTTCCCGGAACGCCTGGACGTGACTTCACTCACACGGTCGCAAGCGACTCGCTCATTCCGATCATGCTAAACAACAACTACCAGGAATCGGACAAGCTGTATCAGGTTCAGCTTGACGCGATTTCCGCCCCTGCCGCAGATGCACTCATGACTCGCGTGACGCAGAAGGTGCGCCAGGGTCGTGACCTGTCCGCCGTCGGATGCCTCATCAACGAGGGCACGAGATCCTCCAACTCCGGCGTGATCGGATCCGCTTCCGGGAATGTTTCGGCGCTTGACGCGCTGGGCAAGGAGCGCACTGCCGCATCCGAGGCGGCAGCTTCTTCGGCTCGCGTCGTTCTTGCTGCTCCTCGCTTCGTTGAGCAGTTCGTCCGGGAAGCGTTCGGGAAGTTCACGCCTTCCTACAACGACACGCTGATCCGCAGCAACGCGCGAGTCATCGACTACCTTGACTTCCACATCATCGAGTGCAATATGCTGTCCATCGCGTCCGCGTCCAAGTACTACGACAGCACCGGCGCGCTGAAGACCGTTGCCCAGACTGATCTCGCCGATGTCGATTTCATCATGTACAACCCGGAAGCCTTCTCCGTTGTTGACAACCTCAACGTATTCCGCATGGTTGACGGCGGCAAGGACTTCCTCGGCGTGCTGGCACAGGCAGAGGTCAACACCGGATTCAAGGTGACCAACTCCGCGCTCGTGCGAGTTCGGAGAAAGACAGCCGCAGGCTAAGGAGGCAAGCATGGCAGACGTATACCGCCCGTACAGTGACGGGCAAATGGACTATGACGCGACGCGGCACAGGTACCGGCTCACGCCTGAATACGTGCTGAACGAGTTGGGCATAGATCTGGACTCCCAGCTTGCGAGCGGGAACGCTGCCGACCGCGGGCGCAACCCCGGGATATTCCTGCGCCGCGTATCCGACCAGATATACGGCGCGGTGTACAGCACCACGCCGTACCGATTTGGAAAGGAGCGCCAGTTGGCACTTTCGCGGAACTTCCGCGACACCTTGCGCGACGCCATGTCGGAGCAAGTGGTTTACATATTGCAGAACGGGGATCCGTCTGCGTATGCCGGGGTTGACGCTGTGGCGTATCAGTCGGTGGATCGGGAAAGGCTTGACCAAGCACGCATAGCGCCGATGGCGCTTGATTTGCTCGTGTCTTCCGGAATCATCAGCCTCGGGTACCGATCCGGGCGAGACATTACGCCGGACTACGACCGGGAGGGATATTGATGTACGAGTTTTTGCGGGCAAAAAGCCGGGAACCGTTTACCGCCCTGTATTTCAAAAGCGAGCCAACGCTTCCGATGGATGAACCGGGCGAGCGATTTGCGTACCGCGAGGCTCCGCGCTTTGACAGCGTGGACAATGTGATCCCAAACGTCAAGGAGCGGAACGCTCAGAAAAGCATAGAAACGACATCGCCGATACGGTTCATCCCGGATGGGTATGTCGTGATTGATGATGCGCTGTGGAGAATCAACACCGTCACGGCTACGCCGCGCACAGGAATGGCGGCGGCTATAAACCGCCGTCCGCCTGTGACGCAGACGCTGCAGATCCAGCAGGTATACAATCCGACGGGGGCGAGAGTATGAGGCAGTCTGATTTCCTGCGGATAGCGAGGACGATGGCGGCAAATCTCAAGCAAGTCACGCCGAAGGACACTGGGAACCTCGCGTATAACGCCACAAGGTATGAGCCACTGTCCGCCCAAGCGGTGCGAATATATGTCAATACACGCGGAGACCACAAGCCGGAAAGCCGGGACGGAATCGCTCCCTACTTCGTTTATGTCAACTACATGAAAAGCAGGAAGCGAACGGACAGGAACGGAAACGTGGTGATAAAGCCAAACCGCAATTACCACTACTGGGACGACGCGATAGACGCGCAAGTAAAAGAGATCGCCCGCATCGTTGGCGGGGATGTAAAGAAGGAGGGTGCGCCCGATGCTTGATTTCGATAAGCTCAGAGAGCTATACGAGGTGGAGACTGGGTACACCCTTTTCCACGACTACGGGGAGCTGCAGGATGCCCAAAGAGCGCACCGCGAAAAGAATACGTTGGTGTATCCGGTTTTCGGCTTATTCGCCACAACGCCCGCTCAGCTTACTCCGGTCAAAGGTGCTTTTGTTGGTACGGTAACCGCCAATATTACGGTGCTTTGCCGCCCGGATAAGATTGACGAGGTGCGCCAGCGGCTCAACGATACCGCTGTAAGCCTTAACGGCACGACCGGAACGATAGACGGGTACACGTATACGTACAACACAGAGACTTGCTACGTCGGAGAAGAGATCCGCGACAATATGATGGACTACACTGTCCCGGTTTACCAGTCCATAACCTACAGCATCGTTGAAGGCGGCGTGTCTTCGTACGCTGTCAAGGTAACCATTGACGGGTTCCCCGTTCCGTCCCTGTCCGTCACGCAGACACGGACTAAAACATCCAACACGTATGCCGGTGATGATATGGTCGGTCGCGTGGGCGTTCAGCTTGAAGCGTATGGAGTCGATATAACCGTTCCGTGGCTCACCGACGGGATTGTCGGCGTGCTGCGGAGAGAATGCGCAGAGGCATCACGCGGAATCGCTCATGCTGTCGAAATCGACAATAACGGAGAAATAACGGCGTGCCTCATGGTTTGCGGAAACATCGTGACCACTGCCCAGCCTCCGCTAAACGTAGGACTTACGATCTCCATGGTCGAGGCAGTGCCGGAGGCGTCCCGAATACCGTCATGGTGGGTGCCGTTCACGACGGAAAAGCGTGTCGTTTCGGTGAATGCGGACGGGACGCCGCGCACGGTGCTGTGGGGCGACGGAACCGGGTGCCATGTGGATGGGTTTGCTTGGCACCGGTATGCCGAAGAAGGCACTCACACTGGTTACATCATTGCGCACATGGCAAGCCCGGACTATTTGCCGATGGCGAAAGGCGTGGATCTGACGGGGCGCAGACTTCGCATAGCAAAGGACAGCCCGACCAGCATCCTCACAGACGCCGACATGGTCAAGACCACGAACGGCGGCACAGAGATACAGGGCGGCAGGCTGTACATGGTAGACGGCACCGATATGATCCCGATTGACAGAGACATCGGGTATTATGGCATCACAAAGGGAACAAAGATAGAGGGCATCCTTTCCGGCAAGGTGACGCAGGCGGGAACGATATTGGAGTACGATAGAAATGGCTGATATTAAATACAGCGTAACAATCCGCGACGAGACGGGAAGCGGAACCGAGACGGTAGCCGGATCGTCTGAACAGACTGCCGCCAGACCGGGAACTCCGCTAAGCCAAGGCAGTGCGGAGCGGAGCGCGTCAACCGGTAAGCTGGCGACTGCATTGGTCGCGGTCAAGGCGGTCGAGCCTTATGTCAATCAAGCGGTTGCATTCACTATTTCCCGCATTGAGTTTTCGACCGGTTCCACGGAGCTACAGCAGCGCGCGCAGATATTCAGCGGTGCGGCATCGTCCGCCTACTCAATAGGTATGGCGGCTATTGTCGGAGGCTTGCCGGCGGCGGCAGTCGTTGCGGGGGCGCAAATCCTGCAGACCGCTATTTCCGCGATGCAGAACGCGGTGGCGATACAGGATCGGAAAGCGCTTGAAGCCGAAACGCTTGCAAACAAGAAGAGCCGGATCGGCGCAATATCAAACAGAAGCAGGGGGGCAAGGCAGTGAACACGGTGCGCGTATCAATAGGCGGGCAGGATTTCACCAAATTTGCAACCGCGCCTTTAACCCTTCAAAATACGCTCAACGACACGCTGGACAGTGCGCAGGTGTCGTTGCACAATATGAACAGGTCGGAGCCGTTTGAGCCAATGACGGACGCTGTGCTTACCGTCAACGGAGTGGATACGGCGTACAAGGTAGCAGGCGACGAGGTTCTTGAGGTGTTCGGCGCTGGTCGGTTCTCGCATACGGTGACGTTTATCGAATACACCAAAGAAGCAGAGCGCTTGATCATGGAGGCGAAAGCCTTCACCCGCCCGAAAGTTCCGGACTATTCAGACGGTCAGACCGACGTGACGGTGTACCTGTGGGAAGAGGACACCGCATTGGGGACGGACGGGACGCTGATTGGTTCAGACACATCATCGGCGTTCGCATCGCCTATTCTCAAGGGCGGCGGCGCAGTAGCCATTCCGGCGATTTCTGGTATTTTGGAAAATACTCTTGCCGGGTACGGAACAAATGCAGAAGCGAACTACTGGCATATCACGGTTTTCAGGAGCGAAAGCCCGCAAAACGTTGCGAGCATGGAGCAGGCAGGGGCTCTTGTCTATACATCCGACAGCTCGCAGACGACAGAACGGGAGGCTATTGACCTTTCGGAATCCGGGTTTTACTATTTCAGATACAATTACCGGAATGATTCAAAATACTACAGCGCCATGTGGCAAGTGTCCGTTGTTTCCAATCCGGTGGCGCGCGACCCGTACACTGTGCGCAAAGTGGTGGACACGTTGCTGACAGTGTGCGAACCGCTTCGCGTCGGAGACGATCCACGGTATCGGCTGGAGGTTAAGGCTGGGCAGATGGCTGTATTCTCGCAGGACGCGCCGGAGTTTCATTTTTCAAACTCCCGCACGCTGTGGGAGAATCTGAGGGAAGTAGGGAAGTACATCCACGCCATACCGCGACTTGTTCCGCGCGTTGGATATACGGCGGTACAGTTTGACGAGCTGGGCGGGAATCAGAACGCGGACACGAGCAAGGGGCGGCGCGTATCCGGATCGGCGTCGTGGGATATTTCCACATATGCCGCCGGGCTGGAAACGATGGCGGCAAACCTTATCACGGCGGAGAACGACGCGCAGAGCACCATATGCGAGCCGTTCGGCAAGGGGTGGAAATCGCTCCGCACCGCGTCCGAGACTGCTCGTATTCAGGAGGGAACCGCGCACATCGAAACGGCGTACCCAATCGAGAGCGTGTCCCGTGTGCTTGTGTACTTTCAGTACGGCGGCAAGGTGTATCAGGGAGACATCACGCCATATGTCTTTGAAAAAGCCGACTATGACCTCTTGTCAAGCTATACGGGGCAGTACCCGAATTCAAAGTGCTTTGCGTTGTACTACTCCCGCGGCGGGCAGAACATAAGCGGGCTATGGTACAAGCCAAACGACGAGGTGGCGTCAAGCCTGAACGCGTTCCAAAACTACGCAATCGCCAACATATGCACAGCGGCTACCGGGTGCTCGCTGAACATATTCAAACAGCTGACATATCCGGACATATGCGTCCGGGTGGAATACATTCCGACCGTCACGGCGCGGATCCATGCCTACAAGCCGGACGCCAAGAGCGGCGGCGGATTCCTCTCAGACGGGCAAGCGGCGAACAGGCTCAGCGCCAAGGCACTGGGGGAGCACCTTCGGGGACAGCTTGCCATGTTGCCGAGCGCATCTAAAAGCTGCGCGTGGCTGTTCAAGGACGCAGGAAGCATTCCGGAACCCGGCAAACTGATTGACGGTCAGTACATCTCCGTGGTCACGTCACGCATATACCCGGCGTATTGCGAGGCTCAAATTGACACGGTGAAGGGATACAACGAGCTGGGAACCTATGTGGAACTTCCGACGGCTTTCCGGCAGTATGAAATACCGGACAGCCTGGAGCGGTTCACGGTTCTTGACGAGTTCGTATACGTTTCAGAGACTGCAGAAGCTGACGAGGCTGACACAATATGCTCCGAGCAACTGAAAGCGGCAGTGGCGGACGCTTTGGACGGTGTGACAGGAACGATAGCGCGGCGTGTGTCGCTTGCATCTGTCACAACGACAGACGATGCCGGCGCAGTAATCGCGGCGGACGTGCTCTGTCCCGTCATGTCGCTGTCAGTCGGCAACGCGGTGTGCTTCTCGTTCAGGATGCAGGACAACTACAGCGCCGGGAACCAGTCGGCGAAGGGCGGAAAGCAATACCGCATGACGCAGGCGGTGCCATATGGCGACAAGTATTACGGAACCGCAGAACGGCTCAAATTCTCCTTGTACGCGTCGGCAATGTCAACCGGGGTGATTGCAGGAGCGCACGCATTCCCAGCCACAGACAGCGCGTCTATCACGCTCGGCGAAGCAATGGCGAGCACAGGCGCGAAGCCGCTCAAATGGTACAAGGATTCCGCCGAGATCGGCAATGTGTCGTACCAGCTGCACGCCATGACAAGGGACGGATTCATTATCGGCGACATGATGATGGCGCACTGCTCTGCGGTTCGCGCTGTCGATGAAACCGAGTCGCCTGTGCTGTACTACTACGCCGAGGAGCTAAACCCGCTGACCGGAACCAATGGCACCGAAACCGTACTTGGAAAGGCTGACAGCGTGGGAGCCGTTTCGGATTCAGACGGCTGGCGCATTGCGTGCGTGACCGTTGAACCGCCGGAAGGATTCAAATCGTGGGCAATCAAACGCGGCGGCGACTTCCTGATCGGCAAGAATTCCGGTATTGTGCCAAAGAATATTTACTTAAACTTCAAGAGGAGGATCCCCAAATGATAATCTACGCAAATGCGGACGGAGCGGTGCAGTCCTCACCGTCTTTCCTTCCGAGCGGATCTGGAGGAATTCCGGTGCAGGTCATTGCGCCGGACTATGCCGGCTGGACGTGCTCGGTCGCGGTCACTCCTCCGTCCATGCTGATCATTGATCCTATTATTCTTACGCCATCGTTTGGAGGGGATCGCGGAGTATGGACGGGCAGGATGCCTCCCGGCACAGCGTCAAAACCGGGCGGCGGAACGTATCAACTGCAGTTTGTCAGCGCAGACGGGCAGACGGTTGCAACGCTTTCCGGCACATACTATGTGCAGCGCGGCGTGGTGGACGCGTACCCGGAGGACATGAGCGACCTGTCCTCGTACAGTCTGAAAATGCTGGCTGTTCTTCTGTCGCAGTTTGCGAACAAATACAACGAGTTTGCAACAAGGCTGGAAGATCTGGAAAACGGCTCCGGCTCTGTCCCTGAAAACGTGGTGACTACGGACACATTGAAGGACGATATACAAGGAATTGAGGGATACGAGATGAAATTGGTCAAGAATGTACTGTCATGGGGGATCTCCGGCAAAGTGCTGGCATCCGTTGTTTTGGCTGGCTTGTCAACTCTGACGTCGTGTTTTTGGACGCAGACAAACCGGGACAATCTGGCGACAATGCTTGAGAGCGTCCCCATTGTCGCGGAAACGGAAACAGAGGCGGAAGCCATCAACACGGTCCGCGAATCGCTTACGACTGCATTGCGGGCATCTGTTCCGGAAGAGCCGGAATATGTGTACATCACGTTTTCGCTTGACGGCGTGACCGCTTCCATCGGAGGTCAGACCTACGAGAACGGCATCGCTCCCGTTGAGCGCGGCAAAAGCGTTTCGATTACGTTCACGCCAAAAGCTGAAAATATTTCCGCAAGACCAGCCGACGGAGCCACGATTACAGCACCGGCGGGCTATACCGGCGAGAACGGAGCAGCTGATGGCGTGTATGTAATCAAATTCGCTCCGACCGCCGACGCATCGGTATCCTGCGTGGGCGCCGTAATTAAGTCGCCCGAGGTTCTGGCAGGAATCGAAGTCAACCACTGCACGCTTCCCGCCAACGGAGCGACTGGCGTCTATGACGTATACCTCGGATCCGGATCGCCTATCGCCACTTACGGAGACATGCGAGACTATATGAGCGTGCGGGCTATCTACAAGCGGGACGGAGTGCAGACGCGCACCGAAGAGCTGACCGATTACACGATCGCTAACGCCGAGGACTATATCAGCGTGTCCGGTCTGTATGCCATTGTAACGGTCAGATATGGCAAGTTTTCCACGACGATATTGCTCAACGAGGTTTCTAAATACACCATGTCCGGCGCTGTGTTCTACCTTGACGGCGAAGCGCTGGAAGGTAGCACCGTGTCGCTTCCGGTCGGAAAGACATTCAAAAGCCTTATATCTTCCGGTCGGTTGAAGGTGAAAACCATTTCCGACATGTTCGGCACGCGTTGGGCAAAGCGGGAATGGTCTGACATCTTCAAGTCAGAGGTAAACATTGCGGGAAAATACTTGGAAGTTGAATCCGTCCAAAGCTATGATGGATATACACCGTCCTGCCGGTTCTCTTTCGGCAATACTATGACAACCGTCAATACTGCAAGCGCCACGTTTACATTGAAACCCGTTGTGCCCGTTTCGACGGTTACGGTCACGCAAAGCGGTGACGGATTCAGCATCGAGGAGCTGAGCGGAGCGACTTCCGGAACTGTGGAAATATCGTCCGGACTTCTTGAACTCGTCATAAAGGTGACAAGCGGATATACCTCGTCCGGCGTGTTTACCGTGACCAAAAACGGCGAGGCGCTGACTGCTGGAACCGGATACCTCGTCACCGGCAACGATACAGACGGGTACTATCTTTCCGTGTCCGGATGCACAGACGGAGACAATGTGACGGTTCAGCTTTCGACCACTCCGGCACAGGCTGACAATATCCGCTTTGAAAACGGAGTGCTGACCATCTTGGCGCTCGCAAACACGCCGACGCAAACGGAAGACGGAATCCTGCATATCGTATAAGGAGGCTAAAAAATGAGCAAAAGCATCAAAATCAACGGGAAGACATACAACGGAGTCCCGTCCGTGGCTATTCCGCTCGCCGATAATTCCGGAGAGGCACTTTTCCGGGACGCATCCGAGGTAATTGAAACGCCGACAGCCACCAAATCAGTCACAGCAAACGGCGAGTATGACGTCACGAATTTTGCAAAGGTGGCGGTGGCGGTGTCCGGAGAAGCGCCTACCTTGCAGTCAAAGAGCGTGACGCCGGGAACTTCGGCGCAGACGGTCACGCCGGACAGCGGCTACGACGGGCTTTCGCAAGTGACGGTTGGAGCGGTGCAGGTCCAGGAAAAGAGCGTGACGCCGGGCACCTCGGCGCAGACGGTAACGCCGGACGCGGGGAAGTATCTGTCCAAGGTGACGGTGGAGGCGGTAGCCGGTGCACCGGTGCTGTCTGCGCTGGGTGTATCGCCGACGGCTGTCACAGTGCCGGCGGGGACGGCGGCGGATGGTATCAAGAGTTATCTGACCGCCATGAGTGGCACCTACACGCTGACAGGATACACCGGGACGTTGACCAAAGACCTGACGTCTGCTATCGGCTCCGCGACGGTAAGCGGGACGATGCCAACCGCCGGAAATACGTCGGCTATGACCATAAGTTACGGCGGAAAGTCTGCAATCGTTTCGGTCACTATGGAGGCGGCAGCTCCCACGCTGACCGGGTTGAGCGCTACCTATACCGGCGGAACGGTCGCGGCTGGCACGACGCTTTCCCAGCTGACCGAGGTGGTCAAGGCGACATACTCCGACGGCACCACGTCGGCGGCACTGACCAAGGGGACGGACTACACGCTGTCCGGGACGCTGACGGCGGGACAGGCGAACACAGTCACGGTCACGGGAGCGGGGGCATATGCAGGCTTCACGACGAGCTTTTCGGTGACGGTGGAAGGAGCCGCCGTGGTAACAAGTTCCTCCGCAACCGGCTCGAATAGCACGGGTGCATGGCAAAGAGAGCTGACCGTTGCGCAGGAAACCGCGCTGACGGGCGACATAAACAAGATAACCATTGTCATGAATGACGATTTAATTAGTTCAACCAATAACAACAATTTGTACAACTGCAATCTTACCAAAAACGCATCTGGCAACTGGGAAGGTTCTGTGCGGGTAGTCAACAACCGCAATAACGAATCGGGTTGGAAGAACTTCGTTGAGGGAACTTACGCAACAGTGACGATTTCCGGCGGAAAAGTGACAAAGATAGCGATTCCATATACCTATATGAGCGAGTCTCTTCCGAATTTCAATGCGCGCTTTATGTTTGACAAAGACGGCATCACTCCGTCTTACTATATAACGGTGGAAAGCGTATGACGGCATTTGTTACATATGCGGCGGGAACACATTCCGCCGCGATAGGCTACAGTGCGGGCAGGCAGACGGTTTCCCCGCGCTACGTGCCCGACACGGACGGCGGAGCTGTCACGGTGACGATCAACGGCGAGTCCGTCGGCACAAATCCGCAGACGCTGACAGTCAAGGCAGGGGACACGGTAAGCGCATCCGGCGGAGCTTGCGTGTTTCAAGTCAAAATCGACTGGGACTATACGCAAGGCAAGCCGCTGTCTATCTACCATTGGGTGGATATGTCCGACTCTCTTGGCGATGTTGCCCTGCATGGCGCGTCTTCTACTTCTTCCGGAATAAAAGGCGACTACAAATACAGTAAGGTTATTGCGGACAGAACAGGGCTGCAAGTCACATATCTTTCAAAAGGCGGGTGCGGATTCTACAAAGGCGGCGGCACGGTTTACGGTTCCGGCGACATCGTTTCCAATCGTGCGGCGAGCGTACCGCACGATGCGGATATCGTGACGTTGTGGGGTTCATACAATGACCAGATAATCGGCGCTTATATTGCCAAAAACACGGAGTGCGACACAACAGACGCGTGGTACGGGCAACCGACCTTCGGGCGCATTCCGATTTGTCTGGACGCAGACGGGAAACCCGTATGGAAAGCGGGTGTTTCCGACAAGTACCTATACGGTGGCAGAAAGCTAACCGCAAGCGTTCTGAAGAATTGCCCGTTTTCAGAAACCCTGACCGGCATTGACGGGACGCCGAAAAAGCGAACATATGCGGCATACATCAACGAGGCGGTGCACATTATTCGCAAACGCGCACCGTTTGCCAAAATCCGCTTTGTGTCCGGAGGCTGGTGTCGGAACAACGGAGAGGGCAATTTCATGTGGAAAAACGTGCAGTACCTGCTTTGGGAAATGGCGAACCGTGCGAACCACGAGTGGCTGAACCTGCTGTGGTGCACATATCCGGGGAAAGGATATCCCGCCGGATATGTGGATACCATCGCCGACTATCGAGTCGGCACGGACAACAGCGGCAACAGTGTGGATTATCGGCAGGCTGTACTGTCACAGGGAAATCCGTACCTGAACTTTATTTCCGGCTGGGGGCTGTCCTACGGGCAGGCGAACTCCGACCACTCCATTGCGTCCGACCCGACCGCGTCCGACCTGTTCACCGTTGCTTACGGCTGGTGGGCAAGCCCCGGACACCCGAACGACGATTTTCACGAGCAATTCCACGCGCCTGTCGTGTGTGAATATCTATGCCGGCAGCTCGGCGTGGACACCTCCTGCCTGCCGGAACGTATAAGAGCGACACGGGCAGAAGTGACCTATAAAAGCGGCTACACGGAATACACTAAGCTGGCAGCCATGCCGGCGCAGGTGTCCTCTGTTTCCCTTCCCTCGCCATCTCTGACCGTCCGTCTCGGCGAAACGGCAAGACTTTCGGCAACGGTGTCTCCGGCAAGCGCGACAGAATCCCGCGTGCTGTTCGTATCGTCAAACGAAGCAGTAGCAACTGTGGACGCAGAAGGAATCGTGACGGCAGTCAGTGAAGGCACGGCAACGGTTGAGGCGGTGACCGTGGATGGCGGAAAGCGCGCGGCGGCAAACGTTACGGTTACCGCTCCCGCAACGCGGAAACACTGGAAAACCTATTCGGCGGAATCTTCCGGCGTGACGGTCACGAGCGAAGCCGGAACGGTCGGGCAGACTCTGACCGTCTCAGGCGGAACGCTCGCCTTTGTAGGGGCTTCGGTGACGGTTTCCGTAAACGGCAAATCCGTCGGAACAAATCCGCAGACGCTGACAGTCAAGGCAGGGGACACGGTAAGCGCATCCGGCGGAGCTTGCGTGTTTCGCGTCAGGACTCGGCACGAGTTTGCCAAAGACGGTTCTGACACGTTCTATGGGCTTAACTGGGTTTGCGTTGGCGATTCGCTCTTGTCTGTGCAGCAAAACGGAGCAGATGGGTTCAACAACTATTCGCAGGCAGTCAAGGCGTGGGAAATGCTATCCGGTCAATACGCCGCCGGACGGGCTGAATATGACTCGACAAATGTCACGAATAACATGAAGCGTCCGGCGCTCATGAGCGGGATTAACTGCTACGGCGGCGAGAATCTGGCGGGAACGCTGTTCGCGCAAGGCGGAACCGGGATGTACAGGAACTCCCCGTATTACTTGCGCCTTGAGGATTGCCCGCACGATGCGGACATTATAACGCTTTATGGATCAATCAACGATTGGAACTATCGGGTGGCAGGTGCCTCCGGTGATGAATCCTATGGCTCCGCGCGCGGCAAATTCTTCACGGAGTCCAGTATGGCTAAATTCACCGACCGGCTGACTTACGCGCAGAATGTTATGGAAAAAGACGGGTATGACGCCACCGATATATCCACGTATGCGCGTTATGTCTCAAAGGCAATCGAGACAGCACACAGACAGGCTCCGCTCGCCAAGGTCGTAGTGCTATCGCCGATATTCTATAATGTGCAGAACTCGGCGACAAGCAGCCGCCTGTATTCTGATCCGCCGAACTCCCGCTATATCGTTGTGCAGGATTACCGTCGCAAGTATGGCGCCGACTGGCTAAGCTGGGCAACATGGGGACTCCAAAGTTCGGCAACATATGACAGCTCACTGAATAGGTGGACGATTACAACAGTTTCAAACTCATGGCTGGATGACGACAGCATCCTTGTGGACGGCGAGACGATCTCGGCGCATAAGATGATGAGCGACACGGCATTTGCAAAAAAGTACGTTTTCGATTACAGCGAATCCGCCGTATCCTACGGACACATGAATTCGTTGTACAACGAGATATACCTTGCTCCAAAGTTTGCGAATCTGATCTGCGATACACTGGGGCTTTCTGGGTACTATCTGCCGCAGGGACTCAAATGCAACAATCTGACATACACCAAGCCGGAAGAACCCGATCCGGAACCCACCGTATACAGCATCACGGTCACGGCGTCCGGGTGTACCGTTTCTGGAACATCCACCATCACGGAAGGCGGCACGGCGACGCTGACGGCAACCGCGGACAGCGGGTACAGCCTGCCGGATGCGGTGACGGTCATAGGGGCGTCCCACTCATGGAACAGCGAGACCGGTGTGCTCACGCTGTCATCCCCGACCGGGGCTGTGTCCGTAACAGTGGCGGCGGTCAAGGATGCAGAGCCGGAGCTGATTCCGCTGTTTGACCGAAACGGGAACCGGATACAGATCCGCGATAGGCTGTGGGTTAAATCTTCAGGCGGAATGATTCACCCGGATCACATATATGATAAAGCCGGAAACAAAATACAGTTTTAGAGAAAATTCAGAGCAAGGAGAATGGAATTTTGAAGCTTGAAATAATGAAAGCCCCCAAAAAGGAAGCTTTGTTTACAGCGATGAACCAGCCCGGTATTTTCGCCGAGGCTGAAGTCCGGGGAAACCTTAACATCGCGGGAGTTCGGTACCGCGTGTCAACTGGCGGAATCAATCCAACGATACCGGTTGACGGATCGGTTCCGATCGTCTTTGAAGAAGATGGCGGGGAGATGTATCCGGTAAGGCTTTCCAAGGTAAGATCTGGGCGAATTGTCCCGGATGTGACGGACGCTGATGTCGTCGATATCCTCGCGCGGGTCATGCGAATCGAGGAAAGCATCGAGGAACTTCGCCAAAAGATTGAAAGCACGGACGCCAAAGTTGACAACGACCTTCTTGGTAGTATTTTTTGAAAGGGGTATAAAACCATGAAAAAAAGCAAATTCTTCGCATTTCTGGCGGCAATCCTTCTGTCTCTCTCTGCCTGCATCGTATCGGTGCAGGCAGAAGAGGTGGAATCCGGCGCGGTAACTCCTGTGGAATCAATCTCGGAAACGGCAACCGATGCCGAAACCGGCACGTCGGCAAAGACGCTGACGGCGGAAGAGATCGAAAGCATCCTTGCGGATGCCTCACCGGAGCAGGTGAGGTACATCAAAACCAAAATTGAGTCGGTGCTGTCCGGGCTGGATGGATACAATGTGACCGGATGGGATAAGGTGGCAGCATGGGTGACGCGCAACATCTACGCGGTATCGTGGGCTATCTTTGGAATCGGCGCTATCGTCGCGGCGTTTATCTATATTCGCAAGAATCGCGGTCTGATGCGTCAGCTTGCCACGCTCAACAACAACAGCGTGGAAATCGCGAAGGCGAGCCACGAGGACAGCGGCAGAGCGTTGGATGCGGTCAAGCAATATGCGGCAGAAACGGCGGAAATGCGTGAAGCGGTGGCAGAAATGACCAAAGCAGTCGCCGAAATGCTTGCAGCGCATGAATCAACAAGCGCGGAGAGGGATGCGGCGGTTGCAGAGACTGACGCTCAGAGAAAGGCAGAAACTGACGCCATCCTCTTGCTTGCCGACACACTGGCGGCAATGATGCAGTGCTCCCGCCTCAACGATGCCAGAAAGGACGAGATCGCCGCCAAATACGCCGCCGCGAAGCGGCTGATTGGAGGTGTCTCGGATGAAAAGACCGGTAACGGTTAAAAGAGTGTGTTACATCCTTTCATACGTCGTCGGGATCGGTGTCCCGGTGTGGGCAGTTCTGGAAAAGTTCCCAGTCTGGTCAAGGGAGTACAGCCCGGCTAAATCGGCAGGGATCGGTCTGCTTCTCATCGCTTGCATAGTGGTTGCAGTCGGCAGAAAGGTCATAGTGCCGGCGATCGCAAAGTGGCTCGGGTGGCTTGTCGGCTGGGTTGCGCTTGCACTTGGTTCCGGGCTGCTTGCCGGAATATCGGTATGGCTTTACAATTCATTGCAGGTTCTGCATGACATCGGAACCGTTTGCATCGCCTGTTGCGTCGGCTTTTCCATTGCCGCCGCAATAGCGGCGGTGGGGAAAATAATAGGGGAATCGGAAGTCCCGAGAAAGGAAGATCACAATGGAGCTGGAACGGATTGAAGAGGAAAGCGGTTTTGAAAAAAAGGCAATCGCCTACAATGCCAAGAGCAAAGCCGCAGCTCATATTTTCGGAAACAACTTGTCACTGATCATCTGCTTTCTTCTTCCGGCGCTCTTTGTCTTCACGATCTGGACAAGACCGACAATCAATGCAGGCTTTGCAGTCATGGGAGACTTTGCCATGACTATTGTGATTTTCCTCGCCGGTCAGCGCGCGGCACTCAACGTGGGGATAGAAGGCGGGAAGCTGGACGACGAGTATCTTTCCGCTCGTGCCAAATATAGAGAGGAGCGGGACAAGGTGATAGCCTGTGGAATAAGTCGACTCCCGGATTTTTGCGAAAAAGAAATATCTGAAGAGTTGGACAATGCCATCCGCGTACGTTGCCGACGGCTTAAAATCAGCCGCGCCGAAATGGAGGAAATGCTCGCCATGAAGCCGGGCGAGCTTGCCGCTAAAAGGGGGAAGGCGTTCGCCGCCAAGTTTGAACCGCTCCGACGCATAGAGCCGATTGAGCTCACGGACGACATGCTCCTCTCGGAAGGGCGAGAGTCTTCCAAGCGCGGGGGGCTCGGAAAAGGAGCGGAAGAACATCTGGAAGAGCGGTGGCGCGGAAAGCGCGGAGCGGCGCACATCGCAATCAGCGTATTGACTGTGGTCTTTTCCGTAGCCGTTGGATTCGCAATGGCTGACGGCGTGTCGCTCGCGCTTATTGTTTACACGATTTACAAGATGCTCATGCTTCTCGCGCGAATGGCGAACAGCTACCGAGCGGGAGCGAAGGCGTATAATACCTACGAAGCCCAATTTCTGACAAACAAGACGAAATACTTGGTCAAATATCAAGAGTTTGCAAAGGAGGCGGAAAATCACGAAGGTAAAGAGGTGCACGCGGAACCAGCTGGACGAATTCTGTGCGAATGCAGGGTTGACCGATCGGCAGAAATACATTGTCAAAAGGAAGCTGTTTGACGGAGACAACCCGCTTGTGGTGAAAATATGCATGGAACTATGCATAAGTAAATCAACATATCATCGCGATGTCAACGAGATCCGGAAATTGCTACATCAATACCTAAATGAAAAAGAAACTTTGGCGGAACTTTACCGAAAATTAAAATGAACTTATATGGGCTAAAGGCGGGATGCTGTCCCGCCTTTTTGACGTTATAATAAAAATACATTAGGAGGTGATCGGAATGGCATATGGATATCAGCCCGGCAATTATAGCTTTATGCCCGGACAAATGGGGCAGTCCCAATCTTTTGGAGCTTATAGTATGCCGCAGGCACAGCAACCGACTTCAAACAAGCTGTTTGTCGTTTCTGCGGAAGATGCATTGTCCCGGTTTGCGGCGCCAAATAGCATTATGATCTATCTGCTCCAAGACGAATCAACCCTATACGAAGTATACACCGATGGGCAGGGGAAAAAGTCAATCAGAGCGCGGACGCTTACGGATGCGGCGCAGGAAGCCCCGGTTGAGTATGCGACCAAGGCGGAATTGGAAGAGCTCAAAAAGGCAATAGATTCCATCAAGGGAGGGACGGCAACATGATCAATCCGGCGCAACTTATGCAGATGGTATCGGGGATACTGCGAGGCGGAAATCCGCAGATGATTGCCCAGCAGATTCTTCGCCAAAATCCGCAATTCGCGCAAGCGCTCCAGGGGCAGAACCCTCAAGCCATGGCGCAAAGTATGTTGAGGCAAGCCGGGCTTTCCCCACAGCAGATCCAGCAGATTGCGCAGGCAATCCAAGGCGGAGGATCTACCATGCACAGCCCTGGAGCGTATGGGGCAAGGCAGTAATTTCATCCGGAGCGCGCCCGGTTTGAAATAAAAAACGAAAGGAGAAAAAACAATGAGTGACTTTGCAGAAGGCTACGCGGTAGGTCAGTCCAACGGAGCCTATACCGATGGATTCGGCGGAGGCGGCGGCTGGGTTTGGATTATCGTCCTTTTCGCCCTTTTCGGATTTGGCGGCTGGGGCAACAACCGGAATCAGGGCGCGGTGACCGAAGCTGGTTTGTGCAACGCCATGGGCTTCAATGATTTGGCAAATGCTGTCGGGCGTCTTTCCGACCAGAACCAAAATCAGACCATGACGCTCGGCAATGGGATTTGCAATCTCGGCTATGAAATGCAGGGAAGCATCGGGCAGCTTGGGAAGGACGTGGCTCTGTCTCAGGCGGAGCTCTCTCGGCAGATCTCCGACTGTTGCTGTGTCACACAGCGAGCGATTGACGCCGCCAAGTACGATCAGTCGCTTGGATTCGCCACGGTAAACGCCAATATCGATGCCAAGTTCGCCGCGCTTGAAAAAGCCGGTCTTGAACGGCAGATCGCCGATCAGGCGGCGAAGATCAACCAGCTGGAGCTGGCTCAGCAGATGTACGGCGTGGTGCGGTATCCCAACGGCTACACCTACAATGCCGGTGCATCCCCGTTCTGCGGATACGGTCAGTGCTGCGGCGCCGCAATCCAGTAAATCAAATTTTGGGGACTAATTATCCCCCATAAAAATGGGGGCGGGAATACTCGCCCCTGATTTGAATAAGGAGGAAAGCCATGCTATTGATTGGAATCAAAAACACGAACGCGCAGACCCTTATATCCGGTGAAAATCTCGACCTCGGGTCTGTATATCGCCGATACTGCCGGCGCAACTCATGCGGGGCTCCGTCGTTCTACGCGTCCGGCACCGATCTGACAATCAACGCCGCCGGGATCTACCACGTCACGGCGACGATGGTATGCACCGCCACGGTTGCCGGAATTGTATCGGCGGAGCTCGCCGCGAACGGGGTGGCGGTCCCGGGCGCCATATCGTCCGAAACAATAACAACAGCCGGCACGGAGCAGCGGACGCTTGTGATCGACCAGTACGTATTGGTTGACAGGGCTTGCACTCTCGGAACAAACGCAATCCGACCGGTGTCCTTGTCGATCGTAAACGCGGGAGTCGGCGCAACGTACTCTGCGATTACGCTCAACGCAGAAAAAGTGGCATAAAGGGGGCGAGCGAGGTGAACGAAGTCGCAAGAAGGATCCTCATGGAAAGGCATCGCCGCCGAAAAGAACACGAAGCCACAGAGCCGGAAGAGCGGCGCGTCACAGTGCACGCCGCGATTTCCGACGATAACGAGCCGATTCGTCAAAGCGAAGATCTGGAAAATGAAGATCTGACGGAAGACGAGATGCGGGAATGGGCGCGCAATTTGCGAAACGCTGACGGTTCGCACGGCGCGCGCTTTTCGCGGCACGAGATTGAGCGTGCCGCCGATGATCTCGGCATCAAAAATACCGGCTACTCCCTCGATGACCTGTGGATGGCGGCAAATATGTCGTATTCTGACTACTGCGGCGCCTTGCTTGAGGTGTGCCCCGCAAATCGAAGCGAGGAGACCGCGTTGTACACTAAAATCGGAGCCGCATTTCTTGACGACTCCGATGCATCCGTGCAAGGCTCGGAAAAATTGATGCTATACTATCGGTGTATAGTCGATGAATAAGAGAGCGGAGGCATTGCCTCCGCTCTTCACTTTGAACCATCCGATTGTTTCTTGCTCCGTCTGTCCCTAAGAGGTTCAACGCCGGGGACGGCGGCAGCAATCAGCTCGCCGACAAATAAGTTTACTGTTTTCCCCGCGTCTTTAGCCGCGTCTTTCACCTTCTGCGCATCAGATTTCCGCAAGCTGATGTTGAGCGGCGAGTAGTTTTCGCGCTTATAATCGCGAGTGTAATCTTTCAAGTTGTAGCCCATATTTTTCTTTTTCCATTTCTGCGGGGATTAGCCGCCCCGCTCGGCTACTATCAAAAGTTGTGGATCTCGCCGTCTCGCCCGATGTATCTTTCGTGGCAGAGCTTTGCCATTTCAAGACCGCTAAAAACGATTTGCATCGGGTGCAGTCCAGCTTCTTTTTTGCCGTTCGTGAAATCCGCGTACTTCCTGCGCGTGCCGAAGTTATCATTTTTGACGATGATGTCGCCGCGCTCGTCTCCGAAGTTGATCACAACTGCTCGAACCTCGCGGTTGACATTGAAGTGATCTTCTTCGACGCCGAACACCTCCTTGTATATTTTAGTTGTCAAATCTGCTTTCATCGCTTTTCCCTTTCCCATTTTCTTTTCCTCCATTATTTATTCGTTTTCAGTTATTACGCGCTTTGAATGTATATACAACATCCAATCCGTCATCCATGTCTATGTATCCGTTTTCTTGGCATTTTTCTCCTTTCAAAACTGCAAAATATACACAATCATTTTTCTTTTCCCTTTCCGTTAAGTAATTCCATTGTCTTTTGGCTTCTTCTATCGCCTTTTTCTTTGATGTGAATACTTTTGAATCGTAGATACATCCGTTTTTTCTTTCATCAAAAATTGCATAATAGTTTTTCATCTTTTTTCTCCTTTTCCGTTTCGGGGCTTTCTGTCCCCTCCATGGCTGTATTATACAACAATTCGCGCGAATTGTCAAGAGGTTTGAAAAAAGTTTTTTCATTTTTTTGTTTCAATTTTTCGTTTCAAATAACGCGCAAAAAGCCAGCGCAAACGGCGCGCAAGCCTGCGCATTTGCTCTATTTTTTGAGCATAAAAAGCACCGTGCATCAACAGAAAAGTAAAAAAGCCTTGTTTTCACAAGGCTTTTTGCTTGGAGCGAGTAACGGGAATCGAACAGTTTGCAATTCTAAAAAACCCGTTGTCGGATATAAATATTTTTTCGGCGTTTCAAATTTCGTTTCAATTTTTACCGAAAACACCGGAAAAATAGGACTGTAGCTGATCCTGGACGCTACTTTTTTTGGACGCCATGATGTGACCGTATACCTGGTCAATCATGTTCTCCGTCTCGTGCCCGACATAGTCCGCGATGTACTTCTTCGGAACGTTGAGCGACAGCATGACGGATATCAGGTAGTGGCGTAAGTCGTGGAAGCGGTACTGCCGGACCCCTGCCCTTTTAATCACCCACCGCCAGCGCGACGTAATGTCCGCCGGGTTTATCGTGATTCGGTCGCCCGGTTCCGCTCCGTCCGGCTTGGCGGCATTCAGAGCGTCCACGACCGCCGGGAACAGCTTGATGGTTCGCGTGCCGGCTCTTGTCTTGGTCGTCTTGGTGTGGTACTCCTTATCGTCGCCGAGAACGAGCGCCTGGTGGATGCTGATGATGCCGTCGTACAGATCTACATCGCGCCACGTAAGCGCGGCGATCTCCGAACGGCGCATACCGCAGCAGGCGCCGAGTAAGACCGGGATCTCCATGTCCGTTCCGGCGGCGGCTTGCATGATGCGGCGGATCTCCTGCTCTGTCGGTATTCTGACCGTGCTCCGCTCCTTCTGCGGCATCCGGATGTTGAAAGTCACGTCCGGCATCTCGTCCGCGAGAGATGCCGAAAAAAGCCCGTAGGCGTTGCGAACCGTTTTGGGTGCAACTCTGCGTGCCTCGTCGCTAACGGCGCTCTGGACAAGATTTTGCGACAGTCCCGACAGCTTTACGTCAAGCAGCTCCTGCAGATTGTTCCGGATTATGCCACGGTATGAGCGGATCGTAGCCGGGGACAGGACTGCGGCGCGGCGGTCTATGTAGTCGTTCATCATGTCGCGGACGGTTCGTCCCTGCCCTGTCCGTGCCGCGCGCTTGTCTGCCTTGCGTGCGGCAAGCTCCAGCTGCACCTCGGCATAGGTAGCGCGCGTGATTGACTCGACGATAGACTTACCGTCCGGATCCTTTCCGGCGTAGATACGCGCCGTGTAAGACCCGGACGGGAGCTGTCTGATTCTTGGGAGCCTTGTATTTCGTTTCTTCATAGCAGTCAAAAGGTGCAAATTGAATTATGCTCCAGAACGCCGTCCCGAAAGTAGAGCTGTACACAAACCGCTCTATTTCCGACAACGATTGGCACCGGTAGCAACGCAAGCCCCTGGCACTTGACGGAGTATGACTTGATTATGACGTCGCCCCACGGTCTATCATAAGTAGATAATACATCCGGGAACCTGACGTATCGCGTCATTGCCTGTTCTACATCTTTTTCGGTCATTCCCGGTTTCAGCAATTTGGCGGCTTGTTCGAGTGATTTGACGATTCTGCGCTTAGTTATTACATACGCGGCAAATACAGCGTAAAAAGCCATGTACGCAATAATACCAAAAATGAGCACGCCTTTCATAATACGCCTCCATGGTCGATTTTACCAAATATATTTTTACAATTTATACCAAAAGTCAATAGACGCGGACGGCGGCGAGTGCTATAATAGAACATGAAGAAAAGCAAGGAGGGAAAAAATGACAAAATCGGAATTGCAAGAACGCCTGACCGCCATCATCCGCGCGAGCGACAAGCCCGAGCTTGTCGCCGCTCTTACTGTCCTTTCCGCTCGTACATACGTGCGATCGCTTCGACCGTCCGCAGGAAGTCCTCCCGCTTGTCCGCCGGGACAGTGTCCGCCGCCTTCAGAACACTGACCATATACGGCGGCATTTCGCCCTCTGCTTCGGCAGGGGGCTTTTTTATTTCCGCGCCGTCCGCGAGTAAGTCATCGACCGTGCAATCAAAGTATTCCGCCAGCTTCAAAAGCGTCGCCTTTCTTGGAACCGTTTTTTCCGTCCAGTTCGAATATACAGATTCTGAAAGTCCAATGGAGGTAACTGCTTTTGTAGGAGATACGCCCTTTTTGTTGCACAGTCTTACAAAATTTTCTTTGAACCTTTTTTGATTTTGAGGTGGAAATGGACTTCTCGTAATTAGGGCTTTTTCGCCCGTACTTTCATCCAAAAGTTCTGCGGGCGAAACGCCAATATAATCAGCCATTCGCTCGATCGTATCAACGCGAGGAGATACGCCGCGTTTCCATGCACTCGGCATGCCCTGACTTATACCCAGATCTTTGAGTGCGCTGGATGCACTAATACCGCGCTCTTTGCATAGGCGCTTGAAATTATCCCAAACCATAAAAATACCGCCAAAAGTAAAAAGAATAATTTGTATACATTGCCATTTTTGATACGACTTTAATAGCAATAACGCCAAAAAGTAAAAGATTGATGTGTGCATATTGCTATTTCAATAAAACTTCAGTTCAAAGCATTGACAACAGCAATAAAATGATGTATAATACTGTTGCACCCACCGAGAGGCGCTTGACGTCCAGATCACCCCGCCCGGATGATCCGGCGGGTGCCCATCGCGACCCTCCTGTTCCTCGCCCGCCGAGAGGCGGGCAATGGAAAAGGCTGGCAAATCGCAACAAGCCACCCAGCAAGAGACGAGAAAGGCATACCAAAACACACACTTGCATTATAGCAGATTCGTGTCTTGCTGTCAATAGGCTAATTTCAAAAAAAGGAGTTGAAACGCAGAAAAATTGAACGGAACGCCCCAAAATTTAAGCAAAAGAAGGAAAGGAGAAGCGAGGTATGAAATGCTTTGAAGTAGGAGATCGGGTTGTGTGGAAGGGGTTCCACGGAAAGCTCATCGTGGTGACCCAGCGCAACAAGTGCGGCATCGAGTTCGACGCCTGCAAGAAGGAGGTTCCGATGCGCGGCACAATCGCGCTGGCGCTCAGCACCGACGGAACCGACGGCAAGTGGTGGGCGTGGGCTCCCATGACTCAGATCGACCTTGAGTGATTGAGGGAGGACGGGAAATGACGGAGAAAATCATCGTGTGCAAGTACGAGAACGGGGAGCTTGCGTCAAGCTCCGAGGTGAAGCGGACATCGACGGCGTTCTGCAACGTGGAGGCGTTCCTGCGCGAGATGCAGAACGAGATCATGTCCGGCGTCCGGTGCGGCGAGATGTACGCCTCAGACGGTATCGTCTCCACGGCATACGCCGAGAACGGTCTGCGGTGGGTATTCAGAGAGGAGGTGAAAATCAGTGCTGTCTAAACGGGACTACAAGGCTCGGTTGCTTGCGACCGGGACTTCAAGCCAGAAGGTCGCCGATCTCATCGGCGCGGCAATCGGGGAGCCGGTGGCACGCTACGAGCTGGCGCGGTGCTTCGACTACAAGTGCGACTCCGGAAAGGTGAGCCGGATCAGAGCGGAGGCGGACAGGATAACCGCCAAGCTGGTGCGGCGGCGCGAAAACGAGGAGAAAGAGGACGTGATCGACGCGCTCAAGCGCGAGGGCGTCCTGACGCCTGACAAGGACGTGACGATCTTCCTCGGCGACTACAGCTGGGGCGCGACGGTGTTCGTGTTCATCGGCGGCGAGTTCTACGGAATCCGCAACCCGGAAACCGGGAAGTGGAGGATGCGGAAAGATGGCTAAAAAGGCAGGGACAAACAAGATGCTGGCGACCGTAGGGAGCAACATCGCCTGCCTGACCAAGGTCAGGGGAAAGACCTGCGAGGAGATGGCGCAGACTCTGTGCATGAGCCGCAACACATGGCACAACCGCGTGTCCAATCCGGGCAGCATCTCGCTTCTTGAGCTCGACGCGATAGCAAAGGCACTCGGAACCACGCCGCAACGGCTTTTGACGGAAACGGCATGGTGAGTGCGTCAAGAAATTTCGGCGCGGACGGCGTCATACACGCCGCGCGACCTGAATCAATCGCCACCGAGGCGGAGGAGGGGCAGACGCACAAGCCGTACAGACGGCACAACTGCGAGGACATATCGGTCTGCCTTAATTGCCGAAAACCGGACTGCCCCGGCATCTGCATGGACGTCCGGGCTGGCGCGAAAAAGGCAAAGCAAAAAAGGGATTCAAGGAACAGGAGGAGAAAGCAAAGAAATGAGATACCGAGCAAAAAAGAGCCGGCGGAGAGAGATATACCGTGACCGCGAGGAACGGTATTGCCGCCAAATCGAAGAAGATCGCAACGCCGCAGGCGAGGATATCATCCGGGCAGAGCGGGAGGCGATCATCCGGGACATGATGGATGGAGTTCGCCGTTGGGGAGGGTACTGCTGATGGAGGAGAGGGGAACATGGAAGGTGCAAAGCTGATGTTCCGCGATTTGCGAGCGGACGAAGTGGATGTTCGCGCATCCACCGTGAACGAAAATGGCGTAACGCTCCTTCTATACAAGGACGCACGGTGCGACCAAGCAATACTGGACGAGACGGTAGGATCCCTAAACTGGCAGAGGCACCACACGCGGGATAATGCCAACTGCATAGTCTCAATTTGGGACGACTTAAAGCAGCAGTGGATTGACAAGGAAGATACCGGAAAGGAGAGCAACACCGAAGCTGAAAAGGGATTAGCTTCGGACAGCTTCAAAAGAGCCTGTTTCAATTGGGGCATCGGCAGAGAGCTGTACACCGCTCCGTTCATCTGGGTAGCTGCGCAAAACCTAAAACAATTAAAACAGGGCAAGAACGGGAAACTACAGTGTTTTGACCAATTCATCGTCAAAAAAATGACAGTTGAAGCTAAGAAGATCACTGCATTGGTGATCGTAAATCAAGATACTGGGAAAATCGTCTTTTCTCTCGACGATACCGGGCGGAAAGAGCCGCCGCATGCTCCGAAAGCCCCAACACAGCCACAGGATCGCGAGCTCGTAGCGCAGATCAGGCAGCTCTATCCGGGTGAGCGAATCGCCAAGATGCTCGAATTCCACAACGCCGGCAAGCTGGAGGATATTCCGGCTGAAACGCTCGCCAAATATGTGGCGGTCGCTTTGAAGAGAGGAGAACAGGATGGAAAGTGATTTCAAGGATTTGATCCGCTTTGAACCGGGCACGCACGATCTGACGGCTGACGCGATTGAGCTCATTGCAACGGTATCCGCGCAGAAGCGGGACATTGAACGCGCCGAAAAGCTGATCAAGGCAAAGCTGCTGGGAGTGATGGGCGCAAACGCGGTCAGCAAGTTTGAATGCGACCGGCTTTCGGTGGCGCTGGTGACGCCTGCGTGCAAGCCGCGCGAAGAGCTCGATGTGGAGGGTTTGACGCGTGATTTCCCGGAAATAGTCGCCGCATATACGCGGAAGGTGGAAGGGGATCCCAAGGCGCCATACATCAAGATAACGATACGGGAGGTATAAATCGGTGGCACTCAACCTTAACAAGGTCATTATTGCGGGTCGGCTATGCGCCGACCCAGAGGTAAAAACGACACAGAGCGGCTTGTCGGTCGTGACGGTACGGGTGGCCGTAAACCGACGCACCAAATCCGGGGAGCATCCCGAGGCTGACTTCTTCACGGTTACAGCTTGGCGGCAGACCGCCGAGTTCATCGGGAAGTACTTCCGGAAAGGCTCCGCGCTCTGCGTGGTCGGATCGCTGACCGTCCGAACTTGGGAGGATCGGGAAGGAAAGCGCCGGCAATCGACGGAGATCATCGCGGACGAGGCTCTTTTCGCGGAAAGCAAACAGGACGGAAACCAAGTCGGAGCGCAGCCTGCGGAAGCTCCTCAAGCCCCTGCGGACTCGCAGGGCATAAATCCACACTACAGCGCAGTACCCGGAACGCCGGACTGGATGGCTTTTGAACAGATCGGCGAATATGATGACTTGCCGTTTTGAGCAAGCGAAAAAGAAAGGAACAGGTAAACAAAAATGGAATTTGTAAACAACATGATCGGGAAATACGTTATCGTGCGTGGAAATAGATCCGGTATATTTGCCGGAACGCTCGCCGGCATGGAAAGAGGCCTCACATGGCTCACGGATTGCCGCCGGCTCTGGTATTGGGATGGAGCCGCCAGCGACTTCCAGATTTCGACTGACGGGACAAAAAGACCTGATAACTGCAAGTTCACGGTAACCGTCTCGGAAATCATTCTGACCGACGTCATTGAGATTATTCCGGCAACGGAAACGGCAGAAAAGCGCATCAAGGAGATCGAAGAATGGAAGCGTTGAACGACAAGATCAAGGCGTTTCTCGGCTCCGGCTCCGGCTACGGCTCCGGCTTCGGCGACGGCGACGGCTCCGGCTTCGGCGACGGCTACGGCTCCGGCTTCGGCGACGGCGGAGTCGCATCCGTTAACGGTCGCACCGTTTATCTCGTCGATGATGTCCCTACGATTTTCACGGCTGTGACCGGGAATGTAGCCAAAGGATTCATTTTGAATTCTGACATGACCGAAACCCCTTGCTATATAGCCAAAGGACGTGGTTATTTTGCCCACGGAGAAACGCTCCGTGAAGCAGTAGACGCCCTGCACGCAAAGATATTTGACGATCTGGAGCCGGACGAGAAGATCTCCGCCCTGCTCGGCGAGATAAAGCTGGGTCAAAAATACAAGGTGTCAATCTGGTATGATTGGCACCACCGGCTCACCGGGTCGTGCGAAACCGGGCGAAAGGCATGGATGCGGAATCATGGCGTCACGATGGACGATGAATATACGCTTGAGGAGTTTTGCGCTTTGACCAAAAACGACTACGGCGGAGCAATCATCAAGCAGCTTGCGGAAAGGATCGGGAAGAAGTGAAAAAAGCACATAGATGGCTTGAAAACGCGGTTGAGTTGCTAACCGTTCTGCTAACCGGGAAAGACCGTCAGATGGTTGACGCTGGTCTTGCCGACTATTCCGGGCAGGGGCGAGACAAATACGGGAGGTAAGTCTCTCGGAATAGCCGAAAAGACATGGACGGGATTGATAAGATTTCAAAAATTGTCGCGTCAATGATCGACGCCGGTATACGTATCGGGAGAGCCGAGCGGGAAGCGGAAATCAAAGCCGAAAGACGGCAGAAGGACGCCGAAAGGAAGGCGAGAAGCAGAAAAAGCGTGTCACGTGACATTGGCGAAGATGTCACAGGACATTTCGAAGGATGTCACGTGACATTTGTGCCGGAAAAGCAATGTTCAAAAATTCAAGAAGTCGGTAACAGCGAGGCTTTCCGCGACATGATTGACGCCGCAATTTCGGACGGTGAACAATCAATAAAAGCATTGCTTGACAGTGCTTTTGCCGAAGGGAAAGAAGAAGGAGCCAAAGAAGAGGAGCAAGAAAGAAAGAGGAAAGAAAGCGCTGATAGAAACAATCGACGAATTGCAAAAAAAGGACAATTGTCCGCGGACGTGTCCGCGGACATGTCCCCGGACAATTTGAGCGGTTCCCCCTCCTTTTCGCCCCCC
>ERZ1034691.390-NODE-390-length-36025-cov-25.359105_pt1 | contig 36025 bp, 39 predicted proteins | sample MGYA00520638_ERZ1034691 | MGnify/ENA primary metagenome ERZ1034691 (study PRJEB33766, sample SAMN09781763) | gut metagenome | biome: gut microbiome | host: Homo sapiens | place: Madagascar | study: EMG produced TPA metagenomics assembly of the PRJNA485056 data...
TGGAGCACCTCCTTGCCAAGGAGGGGGTCGCGGGTTCGATCCCCGTCTCGCGCTTCTTAAAACCCTTGATTTTTCAAGGGTTTTTCTGTTTTATGTTGTATTTCATGTTGCATCATCACCTGTGTTGTAAAGAAAGTGCGGAGTCCCTGAAGGTCTCCGCCTTTAATTTTTTCACTTTTTATCCCTTTCTCGTGAATTTTTCTCTTTCAACCCCGGTCTCTCTTTGAGGTAACTTTTTTTCCGGGCGCCGGTTCGCTTTTTTCGTTATCTTTTTATCCGGTTGTACCTTTGCCGCTGGCTGTACAGCCGGATCATCTGCTTTCCTGTCTTGTAAAGTATCAGTCTTTTCATCATTTCTCATAGCCTGCGTGGTGGGTCTCGCCTGCTGTGTAGGTTTCTCCGGTTCTTCTGCCCCAGCTTCTTCTGCAGCGTATTCCGGTTGCTGTATTTCCTCTCTTATTCTTTCAGTGTGGTGAATGACTTGTCGTGTTTTGACCTTTTCAGGTGTTTCTGCATTTATTCTAGGCCTTTGCTGCCTGATTGTCGGCCTCCTGTTATCTTCTCTTTCATCCTCCCTGTTTTCCTGCAAATTATCATGTCTGGTTGTTTCAAGCGGCATCTGCACTTCCAACGGTTGCTGGTTCTGCATCCCGGCGTGTACGGATTGCTCGTTTCCATCCGGTGTTTTAACGTTTAAGGTAATTTCTTTTCTGTCCTCTTCCTTTTTGTCTCCTAAGACCGGACGTTCCACGGCACCGTTGTCCCGTATATTATCATGCAGATTGTCTCCGACAGCATCTACTACCATGGCAAGCTGGTTAAGATTCCGTACCAGATCTTCTGATATCATGCGTATAGATTCACTGTCTCTCTTTTCTTCCTGTGAGGGCTGCCCTGACGATGCTCTCCGCTGTCCGGTATCACTGTTTTTAGGATCCATGTCAAACGATTCTCTGATAGATCCCGCTGCACTCCTTTTTTTCACCCTGCTTTGTGTAGCTTTTGGTGATGTCTCTTCCTGCGTTTCCGTTTCCTGATTTTTCAGAAAGGGATTCACTGTCCAGGACACCGGAACATTTTTATCCTGAACCCAGGATGCCACGCTTTCTCCCGCACTGGCTGCCTTACCGCCGATCCACTGTGCCTTACCTGCAGTCCACTTTGCTGCACTTTTGATTTCTTTTGCCGCCTTCGGTGCATCCGCATATACATTGCCTGCAAGCCGCATCCGGTTACGCAGATATCTGGGGTTGGATACTCCCCGCTGCACCGTTGACATTGCCATTAACAGCTTATTCCGGTTCAGGAAGAGAGCGATTGCTATTGCGATCTGAATCGTTAGTGCGATCAGCCATCCAAACCCTACGGATCTCGACCATTCAAATACAAGTTCGTCAAATTTTATTAAAATTCCAATGATCATTGACAAAATCAGTATACTTATCTGGGTCTCTAGGATCTTCCGAAGCCATCCGCCTATCAGTCCATCATATCCCGGAAAAAGTGAGACAATAAGTACTAAAGGCGCCATAAACAGATACACAATGGAAAGAAGCTGAAAAACTAGCTGTATCAGCACAATAACGATGTATATACCGCATTTCATAATGCAGGGGATGAGGTACAGAAATGCAAATCCAAGTCGTTCTGTAGCCCTATCCACGGAAAAGCTGCCGCTTCCATCAGCAGCTACCGTTTCTTTTCTCTCTGTTGCATCTGGTTTGTACGATAAGATACCAAGCACCTGATCATCACTTGCCGTATAACCGAACTCCATGGTCAGCCAGGGCTGATGCACCATATTGTTCCAGAGGATACCGGCAGCCTCTCCGGAAAAAGCATTAATATTATCTGAATAGCCATTCGCTGAATTCACTCCTACCAGTATTTCCAGACTAATTTCCTTTGTTATGTTGTTACCCATCGACAGCATAGTATCCGACTTTGTGACAACCAAGATTGATAACATTACAATCGCTATTACCTTTACGATCTGCCCCAACGCTCCTGCAAGATCCTGGCGTACCATTCTCCCGATCAGCACGCAGAAGGCGGCGGCACATCCCATCAAAAAGAGGGGCTGGAAAATACTGTCATTCAGTGCCTGTTGTATTACCGATACCTGGGATCCAAACAGATCCACCAGATTGAGGTTGAAACTGACATAAAATACAACAATCATAAGATACGCCAAAATTCTTTCCACGAAAAAGAAGAATCTCGCCAAAGCATTCAGTCCTTCCATCGTCTTACCGACCAGATACTCTCCTATTCCATCCGACAGCTCTACCTCCGCAATATCCAGGGAATAATTATCCCGGTATGCGGATCCCAGATATTTTGCATTGCCAGACAGATTATTAAATTCCTGTACCTCTCCGATTGCACTGGAGGACGCCGCTACTGGCTGCACCGGGAGTAGCAGACCCGTCAGGAAAGCTATTATACAAATTACATATTTGATCTTATATTTCATAATTGCTAATCCTCCCGAAAAGCAAAATTAGGTCTTCGAAAATACCGGAAATTACAACCTTTCATTGCCGGTGAAAAATGTCCTCCCGTAACCGGATTATAATCGTTACTGCCACTCAGCCGTGATATACCGACACGCCCATTAGGTAAATCCTCTGTGCCGTAGGCTCTTCCTGCGCAATGAATAAAATATTTTGCCCCGTTGTACTCCCCGATATAAATGCCTACATGGTTGATTTTACCCTTTCCCAGCTTTGCCGGATCCTGTAAAAAAGCCAGGTCACCGATCTGCAGATCCTCCATGGATATCGGAGCAGTAGCATACCATTGCAATGCCGTACCCGACATAGCTACTCCATCCGGCACTCCACCACCGCTGACACCGGTGCCAAAGCACTGTATGTATACCCAGTCTACAAAACCGCTGCAGTCAAGCGGGCCTTTCGGCGATCCCTGAGAGGGAGACTTGCCTCCCATAAGATAAGGATGGCCAAGCAGGGATGCCGCTACCTGTGTCAGTTCCTGTCTGGTCACATCCCCGACTACAAGCTCTGGCAGTTCGATTTCATCAAACCCGTAAACATAGCCATATACCTGTGCCAGATACTGACTGTTATGCATGCTGAGAACTGTATCGCTGTTTTTATCCGTCAGACCAATACGCTTTTTTAAAATTTCTTCATATGCTTCATTTACAGACAATGCCGGAAGATAGTCCGTATCCTCGTCCTGATCTTCTTCTCTTTTTTCCTGCAGGGCATTTAATACGTCCTGTATGGTTTTTCCAGCAAACCAGGATTCCGTTATATCCAGATATTCACAAATTCCGTCTGTTCCTGCATAAATTTTCTGATCCACATCCCGCCATCGTGTCACCTGATATTTCTGTCCGTTTTCCGTAATTTCTTCTTCATAGGCCTCCTGTTCTGTCACTGTGAGGATGCAGAACTGCAGCGACGTGATCAGCGGTTCTCTCTCCTCTATCCGCTGGTCCAGCTGCTCCGCAAGCAGCACATCCGCCATAAGAGCTATATCCCAGGGCACACCCGTTTCAGAACAGATGGCCTGATAAGCTGCCGCTGTCTCATCATCTGCCGGGATGTACAGGCTGGACTCAGACCCTCCATCCATGCATACCACAAAGAGCAAAAGCAACAGTAAAATACCGGAAAACATCGTTCCAAACAGCAACGTTATTTTGAAAAGGAACGCTTTTTTCATATAGACTCCTTTTTCAAAAGTTCTTCCATGTCAAACTCAAAATTCAGTTCATCCTCCATTGTTTCCGTTTGATTTTCTTCCACTTTTTTCTCCGACTGCCTGCTTTCTTCTGTCTCCGTCTGATCTATCTGTTCTGCTTCCTGCCCCCTCGCCTTCGGAGTGGTAGAAAAGAGATCTATGATATCCTGGAATACGGCATCAAAACGCAGTATTCCTATATGCCTGTCAAGATCCTGGAAAAGACATTCCCCATTTTTCAGATTCTTCAAAACCTCCTTGTTCTCCTGTGTAGCTTCCAGATCCATGTATTCACACATCCGTTCCGCTTCCCCGTCTGTCGTTGTCTGGAAACAGAATTTATAGGATATGGTATTCTTGATTCCTTCACTGGGAATATCCGTAACGGAATGTCCATTAAAGATACACCCTGTATAAAGAGATCTGCCCATACGGGATAAGTAATCAAACAGTTTGACTCCCTCTGCAGTCTTTCCCAGCATCCAGGATTCATCGAACAGGACTACACTGAACACATCCCTTTTTTCCAAGGCAAATTTCTTGGCAAAGTGGGATGCCACAGCCATCAATACAAGAGACTGCAGTTCTTCGCTTGTATAATTATCCTTCGGTGTGCTGGGGCTTGGCATTTTCAGATTTTCAATCTGTAAAATATTCAGCCGGTTCTTCAAAGTGATCGCATCTTCTGAACCATCCCCGAATAACAGTCTGGACATTCCTGCCTCTGCCTGCAGTCCCAGACGCCTTGCAAGATATCTGGCCCTTTCCGACAGTTCATCTTCTCTGGGAAATTCCTTCAAAATTGCAATCAGTTTTTTCATAGATGGAACATCTTCATCGCGCATGATACGCTGTGCTTCCAGTATAGCGGTATATTCTTCGGACGCCGGCGCTATACGCAGCAGTTCCGATATCACATTGATCGCCAGCTCATCAGCTTCATCCCGGTTATCCAGATACATATTATAGGGATCCAGTTTGCCCTGATTCGTTCTGTCCGGGGATAGCGTTACCAGAGAAATCTGCCCCTGCAGAAGCGGGAACTGCTCTACCCAGTGGCTTCTCTCTCCTTTCGGGTCAAAGATCAGACCATACCCACCATACAGAACCGTCAGAAACAACAGCAGGTTTGCATTAAATGATTTACCAACTCCCAGATTACCATAAAAAGTCGCGGATGCAGATTTGTTTAGCAGGCATGCCCTGCCCAGATCCAGAAATACCTGTTTTCCTTCTGCGCCGGTTGTCCCTATGTAAGGGCCTACATGGTCTCCCAGCTCATGTGTAGCTCCTATGATTCCGCTGCCCAGCGTGACCGGCGTTAATGGCATGGTATAATCCCCTGTCAGTACTCCCATTCCGGGAATACACTGCATGAAAAACTTCAGTTGATCTGCCAGCGGACGCTCTATGCCAAAAGCAAAATCTTCATAAATGCCACGGACTGTTACCGCCTTTTTCTCCATTTCTTCCAGATTGTCTGCTGAAATGCCAATCGTGACTACCGTTTCCAGCAACGGATATCTCTGGCTTTTTAATTCAGCTTCCAGGATATCTGCATATTCTTTTCCATCTGCCAGATCATCCGGGATGTCTCCACCCGCCCCCGCAATATGCTCCATCTGACTGTCTATCTCCATCTTTTTGGATTCAACTTTACGAATCGCTTCCCGATAGTCCTTGGTTTTGATGTGAATACAGACCTCCGCCTGCACATTCATCTGCTGCAGCATATACAGCCACTCATTTCCCGGGTGCTCCAGTACTTCCGGAATATGGGTAAACACAAGAAAAGTCTGATAAGAAACTCTGTTCTTATCATGTACTACCTTCAAATATCTTTTTTCCTGATGGATGCTCCCGGAGAAAAGACTTACGATATCCTTACTGTAAGGATGCAGTATCTTTTCCCCATTTTGTGTCTCGTTCTGGTCTGCCACCGGATTCCAGATATGTTTATCCCTGTCCGCATAGAATAAATGATTTCCGGATATTCCCCGGAAACTCCCCCGCCGGATCAGCCACTGTAACTCCAGACCATCTACCGGCACGAGCTGTAGTTTTTTATTCTGCGAATAAAACCATTTATCAGCCATGTCTGCACAATGTGTCAGCCGGGTCTCCAGTATGTCCCTGGTGTCTAATGCCATGAAGGTATTAATGGCATTTACCGGATCCTTAATGAAATACTGAAAACCCTGCTTCAAATCCGATAAAAGTTCATATTCCCCGCTGTCCGACAATTTCACCACAATGTAAGAGGAATAGTCATTTGCATCTCCCTGATTTCTGGTACTCTTGGCCAGATATTTTTCTGTTTCATTCAGGTGAAAAAGTGCCCCCTCATAAAGCGGATCTTTCTTATCCAGGTGATGCCTCAGAGACTCGAACTGCCCCTGTATATCCTGTTCGATGGGCAGCATAAGTATCTGTGCTTCTGACAGGATTCCGCTGAGGAAACGTGCCGTTTTGTGCAGTATCTTAATTTTTGCATCATCGTCCAGAAAGTCATAATCAAAACCACTCAGCTTATATACCGCCCATGCACTCTTATCCTGGTTAAAAATTATATTTTTTGTAAAAAACGAAATGGGACACTGATACATCCTTTTCCTCCATTATTCCAGCCTTCTGCCACAATTCCAGTTGATTCTTACTGTCACTCCATGGTCTCTGCAGGTTCGGAACCGCTCGATGCATTCCTTTCTGGTAAACATGAACCGCAGATAGCCGCAAAAATATTTCACCGGATTTTTTCCATCCAGTTTTACTTTCATGAGATATTTTACCGTAACATACGGCAGCATGCCGTAGCGGAGCACTACCGGTATGTTGTTCAGGATTGGAAATATCCGGCCCATTACCAGCATTGCTCCTGCTACAGCTAAAAACTCCAACACTTCATACGGTGCTATTGGAAACGGCAGTACTATATTCTGGAACGCATATATCTTTTTTTCCACAAACCATACTTTACGATAAGAGTACACCGTCACACTCTGTTTCTTTTCTTCTGCCATGCAAAGCTCCTTTATTGCAATACAGTACCCATGATCTTTTCCCCGATATCCGATAAGGTGGTAGGATTTTTAATAAAGTAACAGACAACTGCTCCAACAATAATAGTCGTGACTACACCGATCGTGTTCTTTTTCGCCGCCATCACAACTGCTCCGACGATAAATGCCACCAACGCTACCCAGAAGATCTGATCCAGCATCCAGTTTGCTCCATTCTGACCGTAATTGCCGCTGGAAGCAAATGCCACCATACTGTTGCTGATCAATAATGCAAGTGTGGAAATTCCCATCATGATACTTTTTCCCTGCATTGTTCTTTTCTGTTCCTTTTCCTGTTTTCTCATGTTATGTTCCTCCTGTTTTTTATTTATCTTAACGAATGTCCATTCGCCGGACACTGGTTAAAATCACATCGTTGCTCTGGCTGACATGGACTGGATATAATACTTTCCATCACTGCCTCTTACCACATTGAGCCGGATCTTCTGCCACCGCTTTGCTCCATTTACAGCATCACAGATCTTATACTCTGCGATGCACACGATCCCGCTCTCCTCCTGATAGCATCGGACAGACTGCATCCGGTCAAAGGTATAACGGCCATCCAGACCAAAGAATCCACTCCGGTCCGCATCCTGGCTCAGATAATAGTCAATGACCGTTTCATCCTGTTCATAGTAGGCTTTCAGGAAGCTGGTAACTGCCATTCCTGCCCCCGCTGCGGTCTGCTCATCCGCAGCCTGTCCACTGTACTCCTGGATCTGATAGTCCTCCAGAAGCGTATTATCATTTACAAACATGGGAAGCCCGTCCACTACCATCTCACCATCCCGTGACAATACCGGAACTTTCAGTCTGGTTTCTGCACTCTCCCGTGTAGCTTCCTGCTCCCTGTAGTACTCATACTGCACCTCGGCCAGCACATATACATCAAAATGTTCCCTGTCAAGCTGCTCCATGCGGTACGCCTGCACGTACACCGCCTGCTGTGATCCTCTGTATATTTCCGTATCACTCACATTGTTTGTCGCTGTGATATACTGTTTCAGGCGTTCCTTGTAATCTTTTTCTTCTCCTGCCGTGTATGTAAGATATTCATATACAAAGTTCTGGGCAAAGCTCAGTACCTCATTATTCAGCTTCTTTTCCGTTACAAGTTCTTTTTTAAAATCACTGATCACCTGCTGGGCTTCCGTCAGTGTGTCCGGCCGGAATGTCACGATCACGCCCCGGATGAAGAAGAAAATGAGCATGGTCCACAATAATATTCTGCCGACACACAGCAACGTGTTTTTCCGCAATGTTCCACCCGTTCTTTTCTCCTTTTTCGTTTCCTTACGTTCTCCGGCGTTTTTCCCCCGGTCCCCACTTTTTTTTTGAAAATCAAAAATCCTCCTGTTTTTGTTCTTCTCCATGTCTTGTCTCCTTCGTCATTCAAAATCTCCAAAATTCAGGTTCAGATCCTCTTCATCCATCCGCCTCATCTCCTCTTCGATTTCCCGGCTGTTCATGCCTGCGAATGGATCATCATAAGAATTTTTTGCTTCACCACTCGTTTTTACTGCTGTCACCTTTTTCTCTTTTCTTCCGGATCTGGCTGCTTCTGTCTTTCCGGTTCCCGGCTTTTGTATCGGCACTTTATATACCGGTGCTTCTGTCAGCATTTCTCCCTGATCCACGCAGACCTCACGGAGCATTGTTTCATCGTCAAAATAAAAGCTCTGGAACTCTATGGTCTCATTTCCTACCTTGTACAGGAATCTTCCCTTGATGTCCGGCAGATTGACCGCATCCGTATTTCCCAGGACGATCTCACTGGCTGTCTTGTCCGCAAAACGTCCGGATATTCGTACCGGTATATTATTTTTGATCTGGCCCGTCAGCACATTGGCATCCGGACGCTGAACACCCATAAACAGATTGATTCCTGTTGCCCTGGACAGTCTGGCCAGCGTTGATAAACGTCCTTCGATCTTCTCATAGATCTCCCGTTCCTCCTTGGCGACACCTTTTTTATCCAACATTTCCGCTAATTCGTCTGTGAATACTCCGATACGGCAGAGATTCTGTTTCGTTTTTTTGTTGTACTCATCCAGATTCTTTACCTCCAGATCCCGGAAGATATGCAGTCTATACTCATTTTCCCTGACCAGCAGCTCCAGGACCTGTAGTGCACGTTCCCTTTCAGTGATCACCTCTCCGTATTGTTCATATTGTTTTCCAAACTCGACACCACCTTTAAAATCAATCATATAGACCCTTGCTCCCTGCTCGATCAGCTGCCAGAGAAGGCACCGCAGTATCACTGACTTACCGGATCCGGTCTCACCTGCAACCAGTACATGCGGCACCCGGTTCAGGTTAAAGGATATGGGATCCAGTGTACTGATTCCCAGTGTAAGGACACCGTTTTTTTCGTTCCGGTATTCCTCTGACCATTTCACCATCGTAGGGATCTTATAATCCGACGGTAACGTAGTGAGCTTTACCGTCCGTTTATTTCTTCCGTTTTCGATTTTTATGATGCTGCAGTCCAGAGCAGTCTCCAGACGTTCCCGGGAGGAGCGCCATTCCGACAGCGGAATCGTAGACTGGAAAAAAAGCAGTATCTTTTTACCCTCTTTGCTGCTACCGGCATATTTCGGAAATTTACCATTCTTTCCCTTGAATCCGATATCTTCAAAGCATTTGTCATAATTTTTTTGTCCCGTCTGCCCGATCAGAAACAGATAGATCACCGGCGCTGCCAACAGCATCAGATAAATTCCCTGCTGCAGCCATTCCGGGATAGTTTCCGGGATCATTCTGCAGACCATAGCTTTTTCTGTAATACAGATCACACTGAACACCAGAGTGATCCCGATTCCAGTCAGATACCACTTGTTTTGTAATGCTTTCCGCAGGCCATGCCAGACACCCATTATAAAGCCCTTAAGCATTTGTATCAGAAGGAGCAAAATACTTTCCAGCAAGCTGTTCAGTTCTTTATCCATTGTTTTTCTCCTGTGCAATCCATCCGCTTTAATCCATCCGCAGTTTCCGGTTATACAGATATCTTTTTGTCGTAGAAAATCTTACATGCCGCATGCTGCGCTGCACCTCTCTGTCTGCCTGTGCCGCAGGCATCACCGCTTTTAACTCCCGTCTGCTGAGTATCGCATAAATGCGGCGCAGATCATGACATTCCATTCCCAGGCGTCCTGCTTCTTTTCGCATCGTGGCTTCACTATAAAACAGCTTCTCTCCCTGTGTAGCCTGTACCCTAAAAACATAGTCCTGTAAACGGTCATACAAATAGGGATCCTGCCTGCACGTAATTTCACCCCCGTGCCCACCTTTACCATTCTGGACTGTGACCGTTATACGTCCCTCCGTAAATGCCAAATCCGAAGGCCTGAGATCTGCAAGTTCAGATACCCGTAGCCCCGAGATTACAGCGAGACGATAGGCATATTTCAATTTTGGATTTTCAATCTGATTGATCTTACGCATAGTAGTCTTCAAATGAATCACTTTTCCCGGCTTCTTCGTATAATTTCTCTTTTTCAGGCTTTCTTCTTTGAAGTATTCTTTTGCAGGCATCTGTAGCTGCGGATAGCACTCTCCGAACAGCCGCAGCGCATTCTTTGCAGCGCTGAACTCATTTTTGGTCCGGAATCTCTGCGGAAGTTCTTTCTGAAGGTATTCCAGCGACAGTTCTTCCACCCGGTTGATCTCTACTCCCTGGAGTAATTTCACCATGCAGGAATAATATTTTCTTGCAGTGTTGCCCGTAAGCTGATCGTATAAAAATTCCTTATACGGCTCTAAAATGTCATACTTCATCCTTTTTACCGTCAGTTCCGCCCTGCGTTTTCTGTTTCTTTTCCATTTCCGCCCGTTCTCTCTGCGCCTGTTCCCACGCCCAGTCTGAATTTTCCTGTATCAGGCGGTTTAAATTTTCATCTAAATTTAATCCTTTCATTTAAGCATCCTCCCTTGGATAAAAATTGTACTCAAATCCGTATCTCTTCACGTTTCTTTGATACCAGTTATGAATGACCTCCAACTGTGCTCTCCTGTTTGCTTTCTCGTAGGCTTTTTTCGATGTATATTTTTTTCGCGCCATTTCCAGTGCGATCTCTCTCATTGCATTCTGCATCCTCGGTGCGTTTCTCAGATATGCTTTCATCAGCCCGTGAGGGTTTGCATTTTTCTTTGCCTTTATACTGTATGTACCCTCTTTTGCAGAAGCTCGCAGTTCCTTCATTCCGAGACTGAGAAACGATATATCTGCATCCGAGAAAGTGCCGCCATATTCCGAAGGATGATTATGCGTTACTATTTTTCCCCGGGCGTACTGCTGTGTCTTGTCATCTACCGCACAACTGTGTTCGTCGCCCTGAAAAGCTCTCGTTACATATCCATAGTCATCCAGTACCTGCACCTGCTCCTTTGTTTCCTCCAGTTTTTTTGTTTCCAGATAATCCAACGTCTTTTCAGCGTTGGTAAACCGGCTGCCCCGATCCATCGGTGTCATCCCCGCCACATTCAATTCCTGAATTTCGGCGCCTTGGTATCCATGCGACGAAACCGCCGATATGATTTCTACACTGAAGCTGCTTCCTCTGCCTCCCATCTTCCCTTTCCCGCCTTTCTGCTATAAAGCAATTTTTTATAATAAAAAAGCCTCACGGACTCTATGGATATCATAGAGCCGTAAGGCTTATGGCAAATACCGACGATTTGAACGCAGACCTCTCTTTGCGAAGTGTTCTACCCGACTTAAACTATATTTGCTCTCTATGATTATGCCATATTTTCTTAACTTTTTCAAGCAGTCTGACGTCTGAAATACTTAATGGATCGTGCTGGTTTTCAGATTTTTCCGCATGTAAGTACCCCTGATGAACATGCCATTGCTTATTTTTCTTATCAAACTCAATTACCCTGTTTCTCTGGTTGTTCTCATCCATCTGAACGATTCTGAGAATATCTTTGCCACCAATTTGTACATACGTTCTTCCTTTGGTCATCGTTTCCATCAATGATTCATAGTTTTTTTCTACGTTAGTGACAAATTTTATATTTTCATACTCCAGTAATGTTTTATACTGGCTTCCATATATTTTTCCACTCGCACTTATTCCGCTGCCTGCTCCGCGACCACCAAAAAACTGCAAATTCATTACCATTGCGATACTTCTGCCTCATGGAATCTCTCGCTATAGGCTTTGATTCTGACGATGTCACCCCTGCATTCTTCCGGCACTGCTCCATAAAAGATGACGTGCGTCGGCCGTAATCTGTCCATCATTTCAAAATAGCCCTCCAGAAACAGTTCTCTGCGCTTCCTGCTGTTCTGGGTTCCTACCGCGGAAACAGCAACAACTCCCTGTGTAGGTTCCCCGTCAAAGCACCACTGAAAAGATTCCCTGTCACTCCAGCAGATGGTCGGAACCACATGGCAGCCCATCTGCTGAAGATATGCACCGATCCAATGCTTCCGATAGTGGTTATAGATCTGCAGCGCTTTCGGAAAATCGGTGTACAGACTAAAATCCGGTGTCATAATACTGTCATAACTGGAAAGCATCGGCACATAGTAGTCGATGTTTCCCCAGAGTCTGGTAAACTGATAATCCTCTAAAAAGAAATGGATTCCTTTTCCTCTCCGATCCTTTTGGGAAGAAGCATAATTGAATCCCACCCAGTCGCAGTGCCGGTACTCTACCGGAGTTAAGATCGGGATATTGTACTCTCCTGCTGCCGGAAAGCTTCCCTTGTTCACATTCTCATAATTTCTTTCCTTCTTCTCTCTCGTGCTCATTTTTCCACTCCGTTTTTTTCCTCCTGTCTGCCTGTCCGTCAGACAGGAGCGGGCTGCGTGATTCCATCACACAGCCCCGGCTATATAACGCAGTTATCCAGCATAATTGCAGCCGCTCCTGGTATGCTGTCCCACAACCGGGACAGCATGCCGGAGCACGACCGTTCCCTATCGTCCATGCAAAAAAATACGCATGGACAATATTCCACTCTGCATTATGCTATATAACTACGTTATATAGCCTATTATCGTGATGTTCATACTTTTCAGGTTTTCCCCGTAAATATCAGTCTTTTGGGATGTGCATTTTTGTCTTATTAAAATCCCCTCCATGTACACCCGATATGTACGCTCCTTTTACAGCGTTTTTATCTCCCTGCCCAGCTCCCGTATGCACTCATAACGGCTTACATTGATCACGATCAGCGCCTTATAGCTTTTGTTCCAGTAGACCCTCCTGGTCAGCCGGTTCTCTTCCGCGTCTATCCAAGCAAGCTCCTTCCAGAATTTCAACTTGTTAGATGCCGTTTCATACTTATTGCGGTCCAGCAGTTCCATGAGCATACCTTTGTCCACCAGAAGATTTCCTTTCCGCAGTGCCGGAAGAGTATCCGGGGCCTGTTTTCTGGCCTCTAAGAGCACAAGATATTCGCAGACCGCCAGATATTCTTTGATAAGCAGATGCAGCACGTTTTCACCTCCCGTTCATTGTGGCAACAGAATGATGGAATCCGTATGCACTGTCAAGTGTTTTTTCACACTTTTTTATTCTTTTTTCTCCTGCAATTTTCAAAAAATACGCCCGGTTATAGAAAAAGATCAAAAAAAATCAATGTACATGCTTTTCTGCTTCTTCCTTCTTCTTTTCGCCGTTGCCGGTGCGCATATCCATGTCTTTAAAAAGCATGTTTTTATGATAATAAATTATCGTTTTCTTTTCTGGTTTTCATTTCATCAATGATCTTTTTGGGTATGAAATATGCCCGGATCTTTCCGCTGGAAAACAGAATCTTATTATCCTCTTCCCTGAGAATGGACAACCGCCTGCAGTAGGATATAAATTCTGCAGCCGTCAGCTCGGACAACCGGCTGATGTAGCTTTCAAATACACTTTTCTCCACCTTGTAATAGTACTGTGATGACTGTGTGGCATATTTCGGTGTCATAAACGCCCCCTCATCCCGTATTGCCCCCAGTACCACACAGCAGTCACGCATAAATATATTTATTTTTCCTTCGTGCGGAAGATCCTGCATTTTTCTGAGATCATCTTCCAGTTCGCTGATCAGGCTTTCTTTTTTCCGGATATCCGCTTTCATTTCGTGTATCATGATCTGCAGCTGTTTTTTCTTCTCACTGACCCTCTTATATTCCACTGATTCTGTTTCCAATACCTCTGCTCCCATTCCTCGTTTTCTCCTCCTTACTCCATTCCACATTAAACTGCATTAAGTCAGCAGAATCCACAGCAGCATTGATACCGCCATATACGGGATCAATGCCACTGGTCTTATCAATCTGCCATGCCGAAAATCAAGGTTGTGATGCACAATCTGCACTACAGCCTCAATTCCGACCGTTAAAAGCATAAATAATAAATCCTCCAGCAGGCCACCTCCTGTACCGGCCAGATACAGCGCACAAAGACAGTAGGCAATACAATCAGAACCGCCATAGAGACGGCGGAATATGACAGCCTGTAATCCCACAAAGATCAATAGGCTGTTTGTCACCTCCGCCGGTGGCTGCTGCAGGATCAGCCATGCTGTCCCGGAAACAAATCCGGGTACATAGATCATATCCAGGATGCTCTGCACGTAATGATCAATCCAGGCAGCCAACAGCAGCGCACTGATACCAAATGCCTGCAGGAGCATTTCCGGCTCCGGCGGCTGTCCCTGCAGCATCCAGAATACGACCAGATATAGTAAGCTGCCACAGTGCTGCCACCGGTATCCTCTCTGCTCCACAGCTGTCTGCAGCGTCGGATCCGGATCCAGCATCTGCAGCTCCCATCCGATCCGGTAACAGCCATACGCTACCAGAATCCACAGTATCATAACCATGCTCCCTACCTCAGTCTGGTACGGATCTCATTTAATACCGTGTCTTTCACGGAAATCACACTAATCTCCGGATGGTCCTCCAGCTGTTTGGCTCCCTTGTAAGCACGTACCACGATCTCCAGATGGGTATTGTCCTCCATGTAGAGCGGTATCATAAACTGCTGTTCTTCCGTAATGCTGTATCCCGGCTGATCCGTATAGTCATATATCCGGTTCAGTGTCGGATCCAGTGCAGTCATACTTTCCGGGAAAATAACTTCCACCCGGTCGGCATAGCCCCAGGTCGTAAACGTAAGTACTCCGCTTTCTCCGCATTTGAAAACAGGATCATGCGGATCAAGAATACGTTCTACACTGCTTGTCAGTGCAAATTCCGTTGTTCCATAGCTTAAACTATTTTCGTTTCCGACATTATCCACGGCATATCCCAATACTGTGAAATCTCCGCTAAATATAGGATCATCCTCCGTGATGGTGATGCGTATACATCCATCTGCACCCGGCAGATAGGTCTTATTTATCGCATTATCTGTGTTTTCGATGACTACATAAAAATCTTTTACACCGCTCAACTCATCATCCGCCGTAACAGTTACCGTAATAGATCCATCACGCCGGTCGATCAGTTCCCGGTTTTCCAGTATTTCCAATCCACGGATCACCGGTGCTTCTCCGTCTGCAATTAAAGAGATCTTATTCTGGGCATCCAGGTCATGTGCCGTATACACTTTATCTGATTCTTTATCCGCTTCTGCAATCGGAATGACCTGTATCGTCTGTCCGGACAGATCTTTGCTGATTGTAAATTTCTGTACGCCGGCAAGATCTCTGTTTTGGTTAGATCTCACTGTGTAGGAGTATGGATATTGTTGCAGTACAGGTGATCCCTCTGTGGCATATGACAGACCACTTGCCTCCGTCTTAACCGGAGTATCTGATATATCTGCAGATGCCGTACGTATAATATTTCTTGCGGTAGATCCGTCTGCAAGGACAGTCTCATAAATGGTCTCATTAAGCTGATACCCAGGACTTGCTGATCCATCCAAATATGCCTCATGTTTAAGCGTAAATGGCATTTTGCCATCTGCTCTGACATACCAGCTCCTGTCTGCAGCTGGATATACGTTATCTGCAGTATCATCGATGGATAGCCGTCTGGTATAAATGTTCCACTGCACCTCTGTCGGATCGATTTGGATATGCGTTGTCTCACTGATGTTCCCAGCCACGTCAACCGCCGCAACATGCAGGTACTGCACATAATCCGCAGTTACTACATTTACATACGGATCCTTTACATAATTTGCATTACTGGTGACAACTGTATTTTTATTGCGGTCCACAGCATAGTAATATCCCATCACTCCACTGACCAGTGTGTTTTTCGTCACATTGGATTCGCACAGCATTGATGTGGATCCAGCAAGGTAGGACTCCACTTTATGGTAATAATCTGTGCCGTAATCCTCCGGCTTTTGCCAGTTGATTTTGACCTGTGTGCCGCTCAGCGCAGCGATTGCATAATCTGCTATTTTATCCGGTGCTGCATAATCCTGTGCTATAACTCCCTGCAGCTCCAGTGTGTCCTGATACCCGATTGCCTGGGACTGTATCGACAATAAACCGTCTCCACTGCGCACGCCACTGTCCATGACATACGTTGTGGCTGCCGGATTTACATAATTGCTGCCGCCATATGCCGGTTTTGAGGATAATACCTGTCCCTCCGTATAACCGCAGATCAGCATTCTGCCACCGGAAAAGCTTAAGCCCGTGATTTCGCTTGAAAACCATGCGTCATAAGCATTATGATAAAAGTCCAAGTATAAATAAATTTTTGTGGTCCCTTCCGGCAATCTAAAATGGAATGTACCGTTAAAATCTCTTACATTTGGAGAGCCCCCCCATGATCCATCTGGGTTTTCCCATGACGATCCATCAGAGCCCCCTGAACTAGATGAATCCATTGTGCTTTTAAATGAACCAGACGATATTGTGGTTCCATTTTGATCCATAACTTTAAATTTTGACTTATCTAAATTAAGTCCGTCAGTACTTCCCCAACTATTTGTATGTACAGAGACATTTAATTGTGTATTTCCATTTGTAGCAAGACCTGAATAACCATTTAAGTTCCATAAAGTATCATCACTATAAGCATAACTTTCCCATCCAACTCTGATTACGTGTCTTGGATCGTCACCTCGTGTATGTGCACGACCACTTGTCTTTGTATTATTGTCCGCGTAGCAGTCAAAACCATCCACTTTACCATCCCAGCTGCCAAATTCCGGGGTATAGGCTAACTCCTTGTAACATTGATTCGTATGGGAGTGTACAATCTTCTCGCCCGCACTTCCTCCCCGGTATCCGGCACCGCCTCCTGCCATGCCGTCCTCGCCATGCTGTCCGCTGGATATCACACTGGTACCGCTACCTCCGGCGCCACCATTACCTCCCGGGGATGCACCGCCTCCGCCTCCGGCGATCAGCAGTGTGCCCTGGCGATCCGACACGATGGATGTCATGCCACCACCGTTACCATAATCCGTTGCAACTCCACCGCCGTTATACCCGTTTTGTCCTCCAATGGTATAAGTCAATACCTCACCTTTTTGGAGCCAAAATGTCCCGGAGACACTGCCGCCATATCCGCCGGTATAGGAGCCATAGCTTTGTCCCTGTGCTCCCACTGCACTTAAGGTGTAGATGCCGGTATAAGGCACGGTATATTGATGTGGCTGCCCATCATAGATATAAGTTTGGTTTACAGACGTTGTACTGCTGATGTCATTGGCAGTATTGACCTTGAGCCACGCTCCGTCCTCTCTCTTTTGATATACAAGGTATGCCTTATTGTTTTTATCAGCCTGTTGCCATGACAGATCTACCGCACCTTTGCCACCGTTGACACTGTAGTTATCTACTGACTGCAGCCGCAGATCCACCCACTGTGCATACAGTGTCGTATCCTTAATCGGTGTGATCTGATCTCCGACGCCTCCCGCAGGCAGCGTAAAATCCGGGTCATAGTACCAACCGCCAAACGACCATCCATCCCTTGACGTGGATGGTAAAGTGACGGGATCCAGTTGATAGGATGCCTTTATGGTATCCACGTTGCCATCAGGAGCCATATACATATAAGTGCCTTTAATCACTCTCCCATTAAAAGGTTGCATTTGTATCCATTCACTGAAATGTGTAGTACCTGTGATGGATCCTGCTTTTGTACCGCCATTGGTCTCAAAAGCAACTGTATGTCCATTAGGAGTATCAATCAAATTTTCCTGAAGTGTGTATTTACTTCCATACGGTTCCGTTAATAAATACTGATCCAGTCCTTTATATTTTCCGCCGTTCGCATCGATTACAAGAGTACTTTCACTGCGTCTCCACTGCGCATACAGAGTAATAGTACCGTCATCTTCTGCTGTCCATGTTGACCTGTCATTCCAGTCCGCTGCAGATAGGTTATAAATTTCCGCTTTATCTGCAAAGGTTCTGCCCGATCCATCCGGTTTGGTATTCCAGCCAGTGAACACATACCCCGTCCGTGTATAACTGTTTGCTGTCAGATGTGTCACTGGAGTTACTGTTTTCCCTTCATAGGCTGTTGTATTGTTGTACATGTGGTAACTATAATCCATGTAACCACCATATAGCCCTGTATTTGGCTCATAAGCAACTCTATACTGATTCCAGGAGATCTCTTTGCATTTATGCTCGCCGAGCGGAGCTCCCTGTTCCAGGTTATTGCAAAAAGGACAAAGAAAATAGTACTCCATTGGATTCTGTTTAGACCCTAGATCCATATACTGTATTGATTTTGCCGCATCCCTGGACATATACATGTGCGCATAAGCAATCACTTCTCCGCAGTCCGCACAATACGCCATCCAGCCGGAATTATAATTTCGGAAGCATCTATGGCGTCCATACTGTATTCCGTGGTACAAGTCATTAACTTCCGGATATGCATTATGGATACATTGTGCCGGGCGATGTGATACCTGCCAGTATCCAATCGGGATCTCTCCATATCGACTGACCTTATAATAATGCTCCCCAGTATTCAGGGCTCTGAGGGATGACGTAATCCCAGTGGATACCCGGGTATCCGCATCATACCAGGTATAGTCCCGGTCTCCGGCACATGTTGTCCAGGCTTTTCCGTCCGGGCTGAACGTCACATAGGGACTGTTATAAATCGTCTTTTTTGCTGCTGCATCTACTTTTTGTCCTGGTAGCAACATCGCAATTGCCAGCGCCAGCAATCCCATCTTTGCAGCTAAATAGCGTTTTTTTCTTATCATCTGTATCCTCCTTTTTCATTTATCAATTTCAACTGCATATGGAAACCGGAGAATAAAAAATCCGAGTGAAGCATACTGCTCTACTCGGACGATTCTTGTCGATATTTAATTTATATGATATGATAATCACGCTGTCGACTCTTTCCAGCAGGAAGGAGGTGTACACCTTGATCTATGAATACATATTAGCATTCTTTATCTCTGTATTGGCAGGTATCGTTTCTTACTATATCTGCAAGTGGTTGGATAGGGATGTATAGACAGCACCAGCCCAAAACGGATGCTCTACCGTAAATTGAGCAAAAACCCCAGTAGTTGCACCTACTGGGGTTTTGCTTTGTACATCTTTAAATACATACTAGCTTCTCATAGCTACTATAGCATTTTCACTACACTTTTTCAAGTAGTTTCACAAAGCAAAACCTTTATAACAACGCAAATATATGGTATGATATAGTTCTGGGAAAGTCAAAGAGCCAAGGCGGCTGCCCCTCTCCGGAGGGTTCACCCTCCAGCGTTATGAAAGGAGGGCGATAAGATGAATGTTACATATGCGGATTTATTCCAATTTTGTATGTTTATCGTTGCTCTTATTGGTCTGTGCTATCAGATCTTTAAGGATGACAAAAAGAAATAGCCGCCACTACTGCAATAGTGACGGCTGTTAAAAAAAGCTGTTAATATTTGGGGTAGCCGCCTCTTTGGCTTTCCCTTTATCTTTACTATACCATCACTCTCGGATCATTTCAAGTAATTTTACACAGCAAAACCACCTATCCAAAACTTTGGCGAGCAAAAGGGTGGTCTTTGCAATCCTTATAACTGGTCAACCCACCTTGTGGGGTGGTTGTTCCTTTTATATATAATTGCACCCTTATCCCCGAACGGCAACCTCTTCTTGCTGTTCGCTTTTTTCCATCAGTTTAATCGCATCTCGATGGAACTCTTCCAGTTCCTCCGGTGTCAGGACATCTTCCTCCCCTGTCCATACCACCGTATCTCCATCCAGTGTTACCGTCTCTCCATCCGGGTCCACGGATCGTGCCGAATGTATTTCTGCGCCTATATACTGATCCTTGTTATTTTCCATTTTCTTCTCCTTTCCTTTTAAGGACGTGCATGGCATCTGCTACAATAAGTAATTTCCTCTGTAACAAAATCTTGCTTTTCTTCATCCCAAATAGGATCACTAAACCCAGTAACCCATTCATGTTCTGATCCGCTGTAGCCTTCCCTGCCAAGTTCGGCGCCGCAAACACTGCATGTGGTTACCTTTACGCCGTGCTCATCACAGTAGGTGGCAGCTGGATCGTCCACAGTCACAGGAGTATGATCTAATGCCGGATCTGTACCATCCCCTCCATTTGCTCCGCAAATTGTACATTTCAGATTGTAATATCCACCATGGGAACAGGTAGGTGCAGACGGCCAGTATGACTTAACAAAATTATGATTACAGGGAGTTGCCGTTGGCGCCGGGGTGGGCGCTGCAGTCGGTGCCGGTGTAGATGCTGCCGGTTTTGCCGTGGCTGCAGGAGTCTCTTTCGCTGCAGGTGCAGCTATGGTGGTTGTCCCTGTCTTATTGCTATCGCTGGAGGGCTTGCTGTTGCTTACGGTTGCTGCCGCCGATCCTGCAGTAGCTGTTGCCGGCTTCGGTGTCGCTGTAGCCTTAGTCTCAGGCTCCTTGGTGGCTGTTACAGCAGGCTTTTGTGTTGCTGTCACAGTTTCCTCCGGCTTCGGTGTTGCGCTCTCTACGGGCTTCGTGGCTGCAGTCTCTGTTACTACAGGCTTCTGGGTCGTAGTCGGCAGCAATGTATCCGCAGACTCCTGCTCTTTGGCTGTCATCTCCAAAGCTGCTGTTTCCGTCTCGAATGTCGCTTCAATCACTTCAATTTCTGTTGCATCTGTGTTCTTATTACCACATCCTGTAAAAGATGTGACTGCCAGTGCCGTCACCAATATGGTACAAATTATCTTCTTTTTCATTTTTCGACCTCCCAGACCTTTCAGCCTTTTCTATGTTTGTTGTATAAATATAGTCTTCTTTTTTGTGTCCAATAGTACGGACTCAATTCTTTGTTTTATCTTTGTTTGATATGATTATTATATCATTTTGCAGAATATCTGTATAGATTTTACGGCATTTTCTGTTTCGATATTCTGGACAAAAACTTCGACAAAACGAAGAAGTACAGAGACCTCTATATACTACATGACAATTCTCGTCAAAACCTTACAATCCATCTTCCGAGTTTTTCGTCCGAGTTTTTCGTCCGATTTCCATATGCAGTTGTCAAGGTACAATGCAGCGGAAACGCTGCAAATCAGAATTAATCACATATTTTTACAACGCGGAGCGATCCTTTGGCCAGGGCTGCATAGAAATCAGCCACTCCTCCATTATCCAGATAAATATTGATGCGCTGTGCCGGAGTGGTTGTGTCAGAGCTGTCAATGATGTTGCCGGACTGATCAAAGACCTGCTGGACAAATACATTACCATACACAAGACCGGCCTCCATGCCACCATCTTCCTGCCACTTCTGATTTTCGGTTGGTGCATCACCGGAGCTGTAAAGTGACTGCTCCTGGCTGCCCTCTGTTTTGGCTGCCTGCTCATCGACCTGATAAATGTTGATGCGGTCTCCAGCACGGAGCACACCTCCTACGATCTGGTACAGATCATCCGCCTTGCATCCTGCAATGACCGGTTCTGCCATGTCCTGGGTAATATCCAGCACCTTATCAAACATTCCTTCTGTCAGCAGGGATCCCTGGTCAATGCTGTAGACACTGATAAGGTCTGCCAGCTCCGCCAGATCTGTAATTGCAGATGCCGGGATCAGGGACTGGTCTATCTCCTTTAATGTCAGGTAATCCCCCGCATTGGCTGCTGTAATCAGCTGTCCTTTGGGGATCGGCTTTGATGCAATATATACACTGCCCTTGGCATAATCTGATAATGCAGCCTTTTCCGCATTTAACAGGACTGCGTATACCACTGTAGCCACAACAAGCGATACGATGATCACTCCGGGCAGTATGCTTTTTTCTTTTTTGTCTCTGGTTACTTTCTCTTTCTTGATTTTCATATTCTGTTTTCCTTTGCTTCTTTGGTATGCCACCTTCTATGGCTGTGTCACCGTCCCACAATATCTACCAGGTTGTCCTTAACTGCGGGGACATCGGTTCCAAAATACCCGGCCACATGATAACTGATCCTGCTGTATATGCTTGTAGACTCTATCGTCCTGCCATTGGGAGCGGTAAGGCTTCCTATGCCTCCGTGGTAAACGGAGGCATAGGTAACTCCTGGTCCGTAGGAGTGCACTTCCACATCCTGTCCTCTCACGTTATAGACTACGTACTGCTCTACTGTCACAGGACCACTGATCCTGCCAGTGGAATCCATCCAGGTATCCGTAAGATTCAGATTGACTCTGATGGTATCCTGAAATATCCGGTAGGCACTATCAGGATCCGCAACGATCAGGTTGTGGCTGATACCGTATTCCTGGATATCCACCACCGCCGTTGCCAGGTTGGATGCTGCCAGTGCATCCTCAGTATCTGACTTTAAAGCCAGATACTGACGGATTTGCAGGGCAAATGCCACGATCACAAGCATAAAGAGTATCAGGTACACCAGCGTAAAGGTGGCAATCTCTCCTCTTCTTTTTCTGTGTAACCGTTTGATCATCAGTTTTTTGCTGTAGACATCCTGCGACTGCTCACCGGAATGCTGCCATCCTCAAAAAAGTATGCCAGCATGTCACTGCCTGCCATATTCAGGCTTTCCACCGGCAGACGGCAGGAAATATTCAGGATAATCGTATTGCCGTATCCAGCATCTGACAGGGTGGATCCGTTCAGATCAATGTCCGTTACATGGAGAGCAGACAGTTCCTGCTCCAGTTTCGTCCGGTTCGCCCCGTCCAGATATCCCATGGTTTCCATCGTCAGCATATATTTCCGGGACAGCTGCTTAACTTCTTCATTCACAGTAAGCACTCCGTACAGGTTGATGAATGCTCCGACCAGCAGGACCGCTGCCAGAATCATGACTATGGAAGGGAGAATGTCCACTACGTTTCCTTTCCTCTTTTTCATAAATTTGTTTATCCCAGAATGCCGGTAGCCTTGTTGGTGAGTGAGGTAACGATTGTCTGGATAAAAGTGCTCAGACTGTCCTTCATGACCACGCACAAAACCAACGCAATAAGACTCAGTCCAACCGTTACCAGGATACCATCAATGCCTTCTCTTTTACGGCACATCACCTTCTGTGCCAGATCCATTGCTTTCAGTTTCATTTCCACGATTTTCATTTTCATTTTGTTTTCTCCTTTGCAAATTTGCTTTTTGAATAATTGTTAACGTGTTACATCTATCAGAAATACCCTACCGCACTGTACATCTGCCCCGCAAACGCATACAGGGCCACTCCGATCATCGCCGCCATAATGCCCAGCAAACAAAAGGTGGTAAGACGGTTGAGTTTTTCTTTCCTCTTTATTTGCAGGCTTGCCTGCATGTCTGTGATCTGCTTTGAGATATCCCTCAGCAGATCCATGGCCTGTCCTGATTCTCTTGCCTGTAGCAGGATCACACAGAGGGAATCAATGAAGCCATTGTCAAATTTATGATTAAAGTCCTCCAACGCCCGGTCAAAAGATCCCAGATACAGCGTACCCGAGAAGTCCTGCAGGGCGTTTTTGAGACGTCCTGCAGGGAACGACTGATAGCTTTCTGCCAGGGCATCTGCCATGGGGACTCCCGCATGGATTTGTACCTGCAGAAGACTGTATAATGTCTGGATCTGCGGTGTCATCCTGTCGTTGTCTTTATTATTCAGATACAGGAGCAGGATCACAGGCAGCTGGTATCCGATCCCCACACCGGCAAATGCCAGAAAGGGATGATACCGGATCCCTATGATAAATCCAATGGCAGCCACACACAGACGGATCGCGAGGTACTTTACCGGATCAATCCAGTTTCCAAAGTGTTCCGCCGCGCCATGCTCCAGCAAAAACAAATTTGTCTCCTGATAATCAAAGAATCTCTTCTTTTCATGCAGCAGTCCATCTATCCGGACATATGTCTTCTGCAGGACTTTCACCGGATAGCAGGTCCTGCCGAGACAGATCACCAGCAGAAGTGCCAGCAGGGCGATCACCACAGGCAGTATCCGTAGGATGGTCTCTATCGTTTCTTTTGTCATTTTTCTACCTCTCTTTCATGACCGCTATTCCAAAGACCAGATAACTGGCCGCAGATACCGCCAGTGCTATGTATCCGGCAGCACTGTGGAACAGAATATCCCAGATAGAATTCTGGATCATCGTGTCCACAATGACCAGAACCGCCAGAAGCATGCAGCTCATGATCACCATCTCCACGATGGCACTGTCTGCCACTGCCCGGCGCTCCTGACTTGCTCTTTTGGCATCCATGAGATTGCCGCGCAGGCTGTCCACGATCACCTTCAGATTCGCCGTATAGCGGCTGCATACTTCCAGATTTATAACGATTTCCTTGAATTTCTCATGTTCGAATTGATCTGCCAGCCCCATCAGGGCCGCAGATACATTGCCGGAGGTCTGTGCCTCGATATAACATTCTTCCAGTGCTTCCGCAAGAATCAGCGGAGTATATTGTGCAGTCTGATGCAGGACGTTCGTGATTTCTCCCTGAATCGCAGAGAAGTTACCTAACTGGTTCAGGAATGGCAACAATGCCCTGTCAATGATCTTGTAGTTCCTCCGGGACAGATACAGCTCTGCCACTTTCACGAAAGCAAAATACCCGGCTGCAGCAGCCAGTGCCGTTCCCGGATGTCCGGTAAGGATCACCGTGGCAAAGTACACACCCGCTGTGGTGATCGTCAGAAGTACTGCCCACAGTTCAAAACTCAGTCTTGTCATTTTTCCGATTCTGCTGTAAATGTACAGCTTCTCCGGTTTTTCAATCAGTCTTTCCCACTTGTTTTTATCCCGCTGCTCCCGCAGCAACAGATCAATACGGGCGTCCACCTGTCTTTTTGCTGCTGCAGCATCCAGGGATCCTCTGGCCGCAGTCAGTCCGTTTTCAATGACTTTGTTTTTTCTAAGATAGTAAAAGAAGAAAAAGATGCCGGTAAATAAACAGACGGCAATCAGTATTTTCACCGCGGTCACACTTCCACCTCCTTCTGTAGTTCATCGTAAATGGTTGTAAACTGGATTTTCTTTTTCTCCTGATCCCACCCGCTGATCTCCAGTGCCTGGTCTATGTGGTATCTTTTGACATGGATCACGGTATTGAAACAGGATGCTATCATTATCATCAGCTCTTCTTTGCTGTATTTATTGCCATGCGCCTGCAGGGCATAGTCCACGATCTTATCCGGTGCCGTATACGCTGACTGGGCATGCACCGTGGCAGCGCTTTTCTGTCCCGTATAGGCAGCATTCAGCAGATACATGGCCTCTGCTCCTTTTACTTCACCCACGATAAAAAAGTCCACATCCATGGTCAGGGCTGCAATGCTGATCTTCTCCAGATCGTAGTCAACAGCAGATTCCGCTGACTCCGCCAAGGAATGTAAAAAGATCATATCCGGATGGCTTTTTGTGGTCAGTTCGTCCGCCTGCTGTGCTACAATTACCGCCATATCTTCCGGCAGCGTCTCTTTCAGCGCATTGAGCAGTGTGGACTTTCCGGCAGAGTTTCCACCACAGATCAGTGTGGATCCGTTCCGGAATCTGTGTACCAGCTTCTCCGCCAGAGACCGGGACAGGAAGGATTTTTCGACCAGCTCCGGAATCTCCGGGAAGTTGCGCGGCACCTTACGGAGGATCAGATAATGTCCCCCGTATGTCGTAACGATCGGCATCACCAGGGTAAATCGCAGGATGTAATCCGGATGGCTGGTATCGTCTGTAAACCGCTGGATGGCATTCAGATTGGATATATTTACACCGTTTTTGGTTGCAACACGGTCGATAAAATCACTGTATTCCTGCTCCGACGCAAAAGAGATCTCTTCTCCCGCAACCATTCGTTTTCCCCGCTTTTTTACATTGATCCGGTCATAGGCAATGCAATGGATATCTGATATGTCCGGATCATCAATGAGCGGTGTCAGACGATAATAGCCAAAAAGATACTGCGAAAACATGGTCCTTGCTTCCTGTCTTGTATCCTCCTCCGCCGGAATGGAGGCAAGCATCCGGTCCACATCGGTCATAAAATCATTCTCTGTGATCTGCTTTTTCCGCAGCCGCATGATCAGATCCCTTTTGGCTGAGGTATACTCCGTGATCAGCCGGTCCAGGATCTGCTCCGCCGTCAGCGTCCGCCCTTCCTCATAGTTCTTTATTCGTTCTTTCATTCAACTGCTCCTTTGTCTTTTACTTCATATTTGCAAAAAGATATATCATGCAGAACATGATTCCCCCCAGAATAGCACACAGGGCAAGCAGCTTCATGGCTGCCACTATGACCTTTTCCGTTGGATTCTGTTCGTATATGATAACGGTTCCTTCTGTGAACCTTTTTTTATCCATTTGTTTCCATAAATTTTCTTCCTCCACCTCTTCTTTCTCTTCCGTCCGGACTGCCGTCTCTTCTTTTGTTTCTTCTGTCTCTTCCACTTCCGGCTCCGGTAACACTGTCTCCGGTTCTGCCTGCCAGGATGCTGCCTGTTCCGGTTCCGGCAGTTTCGTTTCTGTCAGTTCCGGTTCCTCCTTCTCCGGTTCCGGCCACTCCAGCTTTCTCCGCTCCGATTCTGTCTGCTCCTGTAATACCCGCAGCTGTTCCTGGAGTTCCAGGATCCGGTTGTCTAACTGGTTTCCTGTTGCCTGCAGGCCCTCCAGTTCATCAATGAGTTCATTGCAATCATTTTTCAGAGTTTCCAGATCCATCTGCTGTCCTCCTCTCATTGGTGGCAACAGGATGATAGAATCCGTGTGCACTGTCAAGTGTTTTTTTAATTTTTTTCTTTTTATGCAGGTAACTATGGCAGATTTTTTCAGAGAAAATATTTTCTTTTCCCAAAAAGAACAGGGAAAGGAACTGATAAAAGACAGAATACGCTCCCCCTCCGCAGCAGTCTCCGACTGCTTGTTTTTACGGCTTTTCTCCAGATAAAGCCCTGCATGATTCTGGAAAGAGGCACCTCCGCAGACGGTTTGCAGGGCACCCAAAATGGAAAAGATTATCCACAGAGGCACCATACTTGAAAAGTTCACAGGCCCTCTGCACGAAACTTGAAAAAAATCTTTCTTTTTCCACATGAAAAAAGAAGCCACACCGGCTCCCTGCTTGCTTTTATCATCTGTTTTTCCTGTTCTCTTTGGAAATTCTGGATCTGATCTATGATTTTTGAGATTTAGAGAAACACAAATAAGCCTATTTGCATAGACTTACTTAGCCATCTGTGGCTGGTTCAGTATTTTTTCCTGCAGCAGGCGGTGTACAAACTTCGGATTCAGTCTCCGGTTCCACTTATAGCGGTTCCGGATCCCTGCATTCCGGATCCGGATGCTTTCCAGCACGGCCTCTGAGAACAGACGGATCAGCATCCTGCCGTCAGGCACCATTCCGGCGTACTGTGTCAGAAGTTTCGCTGTATCCTTCCCCTCCTTCTCTGTGTAGGCTGCACGGTTCCTCCGCAGTACAAACCGGTTCACATGCTCTCTGAGCAGTTCTGTGTCTGTTTTTCCTTTGCTCTTCTCTGCATAGTGCATATGGGGACGAATATAACAGATCCCCTCTGAGACCGAAATGGCAAAAAATCTTTTTAACCGGTGAAGATATCTTAAAATGATGCGCTTCGTCACGGAAAAGAGTTTACCGTATTTTTCAAGCAGCTTCTCTTTGCCAATCCTGTATTTTCCACCGTTTGACGGGTTCTTCGCAATTTTAAGAAATTCCAGGGCAAGCAGTTTCTCCTGTGGGCCGCACTTCTGGAACTCCGGATCCAGGAACAGGTCATCACCGGTGCTCACATAACCGGTGATTCCGTTCTGGAACGAGTTATCCAGTATCGTAACGTCCCAGTCTCCGTAGAAGGCCTTGTCTACCTTTATGATCTCCTTCGCCTGCAGGCTGTGCAGCACATCATAAAATGTCTGGTACGATATCTGTAATGCCTCACAGACATCCCGGTAGTATATTCCGGGCACGCAGCCGGAATCATCCTGAAAATGCGATATATGTAGTATAAAATCCATTTCTGCCCTGGACAGATCTGCCTGCAGCAGCTTGTCCAGCACACCGTATTTTATCTTTTGCATATAAATTAACAGTTCCTTTTCATCGTCTATACTGATAATCGGTTTCTCGGATCACAGTCACTCAAACTATATGTATGTTTATTTTCCTGCTCCTGTCGGCAACAGAAACGCTCTGCGCTGTCGATAGAATTAAGTCCAAGTGTTCCCTGTAGTCTAAAAATACTCATGCCGCTGTCATACATTTCTTTTGCTGCAGAGTTACGCAATATCTTAGGTGTTATATTATAGTTTTTCAGGGCATGGCGGACTGTCTGTTCCGAAACGGCCCGCCCATACCTGTTAATAAATACTGCATCCTGATCAACTATGACCACCGGTGCTGTGTCCACATCGGTTTGATATGTCTGTAATGCACCTATGACCTGCTTATTGGTGATCAGAAATTTTCGTTCCCGTTTGCCGCTTCCGTGCATGGACAAGATAATAAATTCATCCAAAAATTGCAGATCCTCTTTTTTCATGGCACAAAGCTCAGATATTCTCATTCCGGTTGCATAAATCAGCTCTACAATAGCCATATTGCGGGATTTTTCCCAGTAGAATTTTCCATTTTTCGGAGTATTATAGAGTTCCCGGAAGATTCCGGTTACTTTATCAGTTGTCAAAGTAACCGGTGTCTGCTGTTTTACGCACTTGGCTTTTATTACAGGCGGTTCCTGAATATATGCCTGTTCCTTGCAGTACTGAAAAAATGTATGAAATGAGGCTTTCCTGCGCAACATCGTAGCCGGTTTCAGACAGCCGTCACCGTTTATTATTTTCTGGAGTTCTTCTGCCTTAATATCCAGGAGTCCTGTATGTCCCTGGCTTCGATCCAAAATCTCTAAATCACATCTATATGCTTTAAGGGTGCTCTGGCTCAATTTTTTTGCTTCGCATTGCTTAAGATATTCGTTTATTGCTTCATGAATTGTCATGTCTGCCCCCGCCTATCCAATTTTTTATCCACGGTATCCCTTTTCGCTGCTTCTTGTGTAGCTTTTCAAACCGCCTGTATAAACAAAGATGCTCCCGCATAAGCTTATCGTAATCCTGATATATCTTGATCTGATCCTCTTCCAGATGTCTGTGATCCTGAACCGCCTGCTCGTATCGTATCTGGAGTTTATTCAGACTGTCTGCGTAAAAATCCAGTAAATCATCATTTGCGTGCTTCTGCTCAGACAACGTCTGACAGTATCTGCAGACCAGGCTTATGGTCTGTCTCACATCCTCATCCGCTATTTCCGCTCCGTCCCCGGATCCCTCATACCTCTGCATAAGGGATTCTATGGACTGTACCTCTGCCGGATCCTTGGAATTACCTATCAGCTCATAAAAAATATCTACAAGCAGGGTATGATCCTTTTCTGTTAAAAAGGCTTTGTTTTGTTCTGCCATCCTGCAGGTTCCCCACTTTCTGTAAATTACAAATACTTGTTTAAAATATCTCTTTTCGACAGATGTCTGCGTTCCTCTCTGGAACCGGTTTCGGAAGGTGCTTCCCTGCGTTTCGGCTGCAGTTCCTCCAGGAAGTTAATGTTCTTCTGCATTGCCGTCTCCTGTGTAGCTTCCAGGTTTTTCCGGATGGTATCTTTGTTTTCAGCGACTTTGCGGTACATTTCTTCCAGGCGCATCTCAGGATAAGTCATACCGCAGATGCAGCAGACCGATTCTTCCCCGCTGTATGTCTGGAAAGTATCTACCGGGGTTCCCACCGCTTTCTCCAGATCTTCCATTTTCACATTTCCGGCCAGAGCTGCCGTTATATATTTCACTGTGCGGTCCGCTTCTGCCGGAGCATATTCATTATCTGTCAGCGCCTGTATTACCTGTGAGCTATCTGTTCCCTGTGCGCGCACGATCATAGCCATACCATGTGCTTTTAACGTCTCCTCGATCTCCGCTCTGTCGATATTTCCACGGAGGCTCTTATATTTCTCCGGGATCTCCAGAAAGCTGCTGAAATCATCTGCAAACTGCTCATTCAGGCTTATTTTATCCCCTCTGTTGTTATCCAGGATAAAGCAGGCCGCCGTCCCCTGAATCTGCGTCAATTCGACGAAGCATTCGTAGGAGTTGATGTGGGCCTTTACACTTTCTGCCGGTGCCGGAAGGATCGTGATTGCTCCTACCTCCCGGCCATCATCGAGCAGTAAATCTATCAGCATAGGTCCTGCACCGGATCCCGTGCCGCCTCCGCTGGCAAAGATCACAAAAAGGAGTCTGTCCTGTAGTTTTGCCTCGATTTCTGCAGCGATATTATCAAAATCCTCTACGATGAGCTGCTTCGCCTTATGCCGGTCCTTATTGCAGCCCTCTCCATTGGATACGTGATACCGGAATTTGGCATTTTCCAGTGTTTCCAGATCCTCTCTGGAGGTGTTAATATATAGTACTGTATAGCCCATGCTCTCAAAAAGCTGGCCGATATTTCCTCCAGCCTGCCCTACCGCTATAAATGCAATCTTATCTTTCATCTGTATAATCTCCTTTACTACCTCTTATTCTGCTCCAGAAAATCCTTTCCGGCTTCCGTAATATAAAAAGTGTTGGCTCTTCCGTCCTTCATACCCTCTTTTACGAATCCCTGATTTTCATAATCCCGGAGCTTTTTAAATAATGTGTTTTCCCTGACGTCTAAATCTTCTGTCTGCATGATCTCCTTTAATGACATAGCTGCCATACGGTTATCCGCATTATTTGCCAAAAGTACAGACAGCACCAAAAATCCCAATCGGTTCACACTCTCACCGTCTCTTTCTTCCTGCATCTCTGATATAGTCTGATTATCTCTGATTTACTCAGATTATCTCTGATATTCTCTGCTATATTGTGATATATCCGAATGCTGTTATCTATTACATGCCCCTAAGTTATTTTTTGAGCATATCTTCCATCGCATCGTCCGTCATCTGCGCATACTGATAAAGATCATATAATGGTGCATAATTGTATTTTCCAAAGGCACGAAATCTGTATTTGCCTACTTTTTTTAATACACCATTTCTTTCCAAGCATTTTACATCCTGATGAGTGATGTTAAAGGCACTCTGATATACCTGGCTGCTGACGCCTATTCCAAATAGATCAGCAAACTGCTTATATTCAAAGCCGTTGTTGCAAAGAAGATCAAACAGCTCTTCTTTTTTCATTTTTTCGTTACATTCAATACCCGCAGAGCTGCATAATGAAATAAGCTGTTCTTTAAAAGCAACGCTCTGAGTGCCGGCATTTTTGCATACTTCCTTTTTCACATACTCCTCGACAGATAATTCTTTATCAAAATAATTGATATTTCTCATTTTCATCGCCCTCTTTTCTGATCTTCTCTGCTATATTCTGATATACTTGGATACTATCTGATATAATTCCGATAATCCAAGATAACCAATGCCAAAGTACATGACCAATCTCCACAGCTTGTCCATAATTCCTCCGGTGCGGAAATTGCATACCCGGATCCTTGCAACACTGAACGGTATCAGCAGCGGAACTCCACCGGAAAGCATATCCAGAATCAAATGGCTGAGATTACCTGCAATCATCCCGGTCAGAAAAGCCTTCTCTATTCCGTTTGTATTGCCGATAACCGGCAGTGCCAACAGCATTGCTGCAGGAACCAGCAGAGAATGAAGCAGTCCCCGGTGTCCTGTCATGGAACGGACATTCTCTCTCAGTTTCCGCGGCAGAATGCCGGAAAGCAGCCGGATTCCTCTCTGACAGCCATGGACTATCAGCTCCACTACAGGCAGTCTGCTACCGATCTGGCTGTGGACATTGTCGATATCCGGGAGCAGCCCTCCCAGAACCGATCCGGTGGCCATTGCCAGCGTCATAGCGCCAGGGCATCCTGTATAGTGACTTATGACAAGTCCGGCAAAGAATCCTGTTGCACTATGTGTTTTTCCTGTCATGCTTCTATCTTTTCTCCTTCCTGTCTCTGCTGTATCATCCGAAAGCAATGGTAGGAACAGCAATATATTTTCCTGCGTTTCTGCCGGACGCTGTACACCCAGTTGGTCCGGCCTCCGCCTTTGGTCTGGTAGGGCACAGCAAAAAGCTCCTGGCATACCGGGCAACGATACATTTTGCTCACTCCTCCGCATCGTTTATACATATTTAACACCTTAACCCCTTGACAAGTACCTTAAAATCCTATATCGTAACGATTAACAGGATAGGGAGTTAGTCATTAAATATGATTTCTCCTTTTTCTTCTGAGACACAGTGCTTTTTCGGTTCGTCGGCCTATATAGCACTGTGTTTTTTTATCCACAAAATTCCGGGTAACGCAGTTTGACAGCCTGCCAGAAATAAGGTGCATACCCACAGCAAAATATCTCTTCCACTGCGTAGCTTTTGCATTCATCCAGCTTCTCCTCCTCGTCCTCATAATCATCGACACTGGCTGTACCGTTGGTGTACAGGTTAAATGCCAGCCGGATCACACGTACACTTCCTGATGTCTGCCATCCCTCCTGCAGAGCTTCCGTCCGGATCAGCCCGGCTTTCAGATCATATACATTCTCGAAATGCTCCCGGACAGTCCGGTCGATTCCCAAGCAGTAGATCAATGCCATATGGTAAATATCAAGTTCTCTGCACTTTAGTAAATTTCTGCAGAAAAAGTCCTTATGCTCCTTATTCATGAATTTGATTCCTGCACATAGTTCTTCCATTCGGTATCCTCTCCTTTTTATGTAGTATTTTTTAGTACCTTTCCTTGCACCACATACACGGCGCGAATTTCGGTTCACAACAGTTTTTGCTGCAAGAGCTTCGCAAGCATTTCCTCCGGCAAATCTCCACCAGCTAGTTCACCGACCGGCGCACCTATAATCTCCGCCAGATCCCACAGATCTCTCAGCCGCATTGATCCCGGATCCTCGATCCGGTTCATAAGTGTCCTTACCTGTACATTCTGCTTTGCAGCGATCTTGTCTTCGGACACTTTGCTCAGTTCTATGTGCCGCTTGATTCCCGCCCTGGCTCTGGATGCGTAATTCTTTCTGGCCGTTTCTGTTCTCAGAAGGTTGGATTTTGGCATCTTCTCACTTCCTCTCCAGTTTAAATATAGCCCTAGCTAATTGCTACTTTGGTGTCCTTATAGTCACAATCTAATAGGTTATACAGTCTGTCGTTTCCACCCCTACAAAATTCATTACCTTAACGCACCAGTAACTTTTTTGCTTTATCGGGTTTAAATTGTTCTAATGGAACACCAAGTGCATCACATATCCGCATATACTCATTAGCCTCAATTTTTCTATTGTCATTCAATATCATATTAAGGATAGGTGACGGAATTCCTGTCTTTTCTGATAAATAGGATTGTTTTATTCCATTCTCTATCAGATATTTTTTTATATCGCTACCTTTCAATCTGTTTTCCTCCTTTCAAAAACAGCTTTCCTGTTTTTCTTAACTATAAAACAGCGCTTCTGATTTGTCAACATATTTTTCAGATATTCTGAATTTTATATTGTATTTTCAAAATTTCTGTGCTACTATTGCCTTATAAACAAGGAGGCAATCATGGGAGACGACACAATTAAAAAAAATATTTCTAAAAACATTGCAAAATATAGGGAATCCGCCGGTCTCAGTCAAAAGGAATTGGCCAATAAGCTCGGTGTTGTTCCCTCCAGAATTTCTAATTGGGAAACTGGAGCGAACTGTCCTACAATAGATATTCTTTTTGAAGTATGCGAAGTGTTAGGAGTCTCCATTAATGATATATATGGCGTGTATCCTGATTCAAAGTTTGTATTAAAATATGGTGAACAAGACTTGCTAAAAAAATACCGTACTCTGGATTCGCATGGAAAAAAGATAGTCGATTTTGTACTTACGGAAGAAGCCGATCGCTGCTCCTGTGAATCTACCTGTACTCTCAGTGTTGAAGAACAGTGTGCGGCGGTTGCCAGAGATATTAGAAAGTATATTGGTCAGATTGATGTGCATGATCCTGATGCCGGTCGGAAGTTGGAAGCTCTTATTCGCGGCGATCATCCGGAGAGTAAACAGATAGGGTAACACCCTTCCCGGCAAGGTATTGGCTAGATTAAAATGGTCACTTTTGTTGTTCCGTGATGATCTAAGTTAATAATTACTATATGTTCAGGTACTAAATAAATAGCATATACGTCTGGATACGGTAGATACAAATATATCTTCGTCATCATAAACACCCCTCGCTCCCTGCCGGAGGAGGGTGCCGCACTATTTTAGCAAAAAATGTTTTCATTTTGGATATAAAAACAGCCCCAGTGTTGGAGCACCGGAGCTGATCCGATCTTACCGGGAAACCCGAATAAAATCACCCTAGACAAGTGCATTTTATCATTTTCCCGGGGATTTTGCAAGTCACCGGGCATTTTTATGCCCATTTTTAGGAGGATGATACTATGGCAACAGCTTACAAATTGCCGAGTGGAACATGGTGTATCAAGCCATACAGCCATTCAGAGCCGATGTACAATGCGGACGGTTCCCCCGTCCTGCAGAAAAACGGTAAGCAGAAAATGAAACGAATCTATAAGACGATTACCGGCGCTACCAAAAAAGAGGTGGATTTTGAAGCAGCGCAGTTCATGTTGCAGAAGGAAGAAGAGCTTGCGAATCAGCCGAAGCAAAAGAAAGCGGACTATACTCTCCTGCCTCTCACAGAACTGATAGATAAATATATCGAGTCCCGGCTGGTACTGAACAGGTCTCTTACTACCATCCAAGACTACTGGTGCATCCAGCGGAACGGTTTTCAGGATCTGATGCAGATTTGTGTTAAAGATATGGACAAGGAGCTCCTGCAGGAATCCGTCAATATGGAGTCTCAGCGTCCATGTAAACGTAAGAAGGGCGTGACGCTCTCTCCCAAACGTCTACAGAACGAATGGAGTTTGCTTGCATCAGTAATCCGTAAATATACAAGTTCTTTAGATGATGTTCTGCGGAACATTGAGCTTCCAGAGGTTCCCGAGCGTGTGCCCGATCTGATTCCGGCAGAAGTTCTGCTCCCGGCCATTAAAGATACTGAGTTGGAATTGCCTGTATTGCTGGCCGCATGGCTCAGCTTTTCCATGTCGGAGATCCGTGGCCTCACAAAATCAAAATCAATCTCCGGAGATCACATCCGCATTGCAGAGGTCGTGGTGGTTGTAGGTGGTAAAGATCACCGCAAAGAAATTGCAAAAAACAAATACCGTAACCGTACTCACAGGATCCCGCCTTATATCAAGTCCCTGATCGATAAAGTTCCCGGAGACAGGCTCGTTACCCTGACCGAGGCCCAGATCTATCACAGGTGGATCAAGTTTCAGGACGAGCACCGGTTTAAGCATATGACCTTTCATGATCTCCGCCATCTGAACGCATCTGTCATGGCCGCTCTGCGTATCCCGGACAAATATGCTCAGGAACGCGGAGGCTGGAAGTCTGACAAGATCATGAAAAAAGTATATACCCAGACCTTCTCCGAGGTCCGTGTTGCTGTAGATGATAAGATTGACGGATATTTTGACAATATTGCAAATCCCATTATGGAAAAAATGCCGTGGGAAAAGTATAGAGCCTGGCTCACCCTTTTTGGGAAGGAAGATAACAAGAAAAGCCAAAAAGAATTTATGAAGTTTATTGAGGAACAAAAAATTGCTACATAACCGTTTCATGTTGCATTTCATGTTGCATCGTGTCGCAAAACGCATGTAAATAGCGTATTTGTATTACATATATTACATTCACGATGTTGTCGGAAAGCCAGTGTTTATCATCATTTGCCGTATTTCCGGCATTAGATAGAAAATTGCTTTACGGGTTCGATCCCCGTCTCGCGCTT
>ERZ1034691.391-NODE-391-length-35974-cov-8.019627_pt1 | contig 35974 bp, 47 predicted proteins | sample MGYA00520638_ERZ1034691 | MGnify/ENA primary metagenome ERZ1034691 (study PRJEB33766, sample SAMN09781763) | gut metagenome | biome: gut microbiome | host: Homo sapiens | place: Madagascar | study: EMG produced TPA metagenomics assembly of the PRJNA485056 data set...
CACCAGTAGAAGAGCCTAAAGCACCAGTAGAAGAGCCTAAAGCACCAGTAGAAGAACCCGAAACGGATGCAGCGTCTTATACTATCGACGATTGTAAGTCCTGGGCTATGAAAGCGTTGAACGCGAAGAAACGCCCGATTGTACAGGAAGCTTTTGAAAGCGTAGGCGCGTCTAGTTTCCCGACGTTGAAGGAAGAGATGTTTAACGATTTTGTTGCATACATTTCAAGCCGTCTATAATGGGACACGCAGACAGAGACCACGCGATTTTATCGCCGAGTAGCGCGAAACGATGGATAAATTGCACTCCATCGGCGCTACTTGCAGAAGAAGCAGGCAGCAAGTCAAGCGTTTACGCAGAAGAGGGCACACTAGCCCATGAGATAGCCGAATACGCTTTGACCAAATACCTGGAAGGTGAATACGATCCGATAATTGATGATGCAGTACCGTTGAAAGACGAACATCTTGAAAACCCGCTCTTCGGCGTAGACATGGCGGATTATGTACGGAGCTATTGCGAGTTTGTTATTGGGGAGGGTTACGAGGTGCAAAAACAGGACGGCATGTGCCGGACGTTCCTAGAGCGTCGAGTAGACATTACAGATTTTGCTCCGGATTCGTTTGGATCGGTAGACGTAACGCTAGTATCTGACAAGACTATCCACATTATAGACCTGAAATATGGAGCGGGCGTGAAGGTGTACGCCGACATGAACGAGCAAATGTTAATGTACGCCCTTGGAACTCTTAAGAGCCTGGAATCGGATCATATAGAAAAAATTCGAATGACAATCGCACAAGTCAGATTAGACCATTACGACACGTTCGAGATGTCGAAGAGTGATCTACTTGATTGGGCGGATAAGGTCCTAAAACCAGCTGCAAAAATGGCGATACAGGGCGCAGGAAAACAAGTTATTGGAAGTTGGTGCGGTTTTTGCCCGGTAAAAGCGCAATGCAGGGCGCAACGGGACGCCATACTTGCAGACTTCGAAGAAAAGCCCGAACCGCTGTTATTGTCTGACGAGGAGATAGTAGACCTAATCGGAAAGATCGACACTTATAAGAGCTGGATCGAATCGGTTAACAAGTACGTCTACGATAGAGCGATACAGGGGCACAAATGGGAGGGCTACAAACTCGTTGCGGGTAGAACCAGCCGAGTTATCAAGGACGAGGCAAAGATACGTCAAGCACTCCTAAACGAGTTCCTAGAGGACGAGGTTTTAAACATCAAGTTAAAAGGTATCGGAGATCTCGAAAAGCTGGTAGGCAAAAAGGTGTTTAGCGCGAGGTTCGGAGACGCTATCGAATCGAGACCCGGCGCGCCGAAGTTAGTACCGGAATCCGCTAAGGGTGTGGAATATAACCAGCTTTGCGACTTCGACATCGAAGGCTAACGGAAGTTAAAAAACAATTAAAGAATGTATAAATGGTTTGAAGTTTAAAATAAAGCAATATCTTTGAACCGTGAAACAAATTAAACTTAAAAATTATGAGTAGAAAATTGATCTTAAAAAACGTGCGTTTCTCTTATGTAAGAGTTTTTGAACCGGAACAATTCAACGGAGTAGGGGATTTTCATTATAGTGTTGTTCTTCTGATCCCCAAAACAGACACCGCTCTAGTTAAGCAAATTAACGACGCTGTAAAGGCGGAAGCACAGGATTATTTTTCAAGGGACCCCAAATTTAAGGGACGTGTGCCGGAAAATTACAAGAGCCCGTTAAAGGATGGCGACGCGCCGGAAAAAGAAGGGCAAGCCGGATTTGAAGGTTGTTATTACATCACAGCGAAGCGCAAAGAGGAGCACGGGCAACCGATCGTAATCGACAAGGGTAAACGCCCGATAACCGTGAAGGAAGATATATATTCCGGCTCTTGGGGAGTAGCTTCCATCTCAATTTACGGCTACAATATGAGCGCCGACAACCGCGGTATAACCGCCGGATTGAACGGTATACAGAAGGTAACCGACGATGATAGACTAGACGGCGGATCAAGCGTCAATGACTTCGAAGATTTAAGTGACGAAAACGACAGTCTAGCAGATTTCAACTAAAACAAGTATAAACAATTAAATTAATTATTAATCAATCTCGTTAAAACAGGTGTAAAATGATTTTCAAAAGCCGTGCCGAGTAGAAGCGGCGCGGCTTTAACTTTAAAAACCCCTAGAAGACATGAAACCAATTTTTATAGATTTTGAAACTTATTCAAGCGAGGACATTAAGACGGGCGGCGCGTACAGATACACGCAATCGCCCGACTTTGAAATACTTTTGATAGGTTATGCGATCGAAGACGGAGACGTAAATATTATAGATATGACACAGCCCGGATCGATCATAAAATTCGCCGCATTCGTTCGCCTCATCTTGTCGCCCCAATATACAATAGTGGCACACAACGCCCAATTTGAACGCCTATGTTTGAAGGCGTATAAGGTAGACATTTCAGCGGAACGTTTCCTATGTACCGCAACTATGGCATTATACGCCGGATTCCCGGAGAGCCTGGGAAACCTTTCTAAAGCACTGGACTTGAAAGAAGGGAAAAAGGGTACGGGTCTAGCCCTTATAAAATTCTTCTGCCAACCACAGAAGCCGACCAAAGCGAACCCGGAAGAGTACCGGAACGATCCGAAAGACTTTCCCGATAAGTGGGAGGAATTTATAGATTACCTACGTTATGATATTCTTTCAGAACGCGAGGCCCTGGCGCGCCTTGACTACTGTAATTTCCCACAATCGGAAATAGACCTGTACAGGCTGGACCAGGACATTAACGACAACGGCATAGCCGTGGATATGGAGCTGGCAGAACGCGCGGACGCTCTGAACGAGGAATTTTGCGAAGAGTTGAAAAACCGGATTAAGACGAAGTACGGCATATCCTCTCTAAAGTCCACAATGCAATTAAAAGATTTTGTAATGATCCAAACCGGAAAGTCTTTTGATTCATTCCGCAAAGAGGACATAGACGCTATCATAGCCGAGTGCGATAACGAGCGAGTAGACGAGGTTTTGAACGCCCGGAAGATCATAAACAAAACCAGTAACGCCAAATATACCGCGATGCGCAATTGCGTGTGCTTCGACGGACGTGTACACGGTTTGTACCGTTTCTATGGCGCGGGGCGTACTGGACGATGGGCCGGTAGACTAGTCCAAATGCAGAACCTACCGCGTAACTATATACACGACCTTGACGGCGCGCGTGATAATGTTAAGCACATGTGTTTGGCCGACTTCGAAACGTTTTGGGGGAATGTACCTGACACGTTATCGCAGCTTATCAGAACAACGTTTGTAGCCCCCGAGGGCACTACATTCCATGTCGCCGACTATTCAGCTATCGAAGCCCGCGTACTGGCGTGCCTGTGTCGTGAAGATTGGCGTATTGAAGCGTTCCGCAACGGGAAAGATATATACGTAGTGTCTGCAAGTATGACGTTTAGTTTGCCCGAGGATCAATGTGGAAAAGGCACTCATTACCGCCAACAGGGCAAAGTAACCGAGCTTGCATTAGGGTACGGTGGCTGGGTCGGTGCTATGTCTACGATGGACTACGAAAAGGCAATTGATCCGGCGTTATACAAGGATATTATATTGAGATGGCGTGCCGCTTCTCCGCGCATAGTTGAATTTTGGGAAGCACTGGACAGCCGGGCAAAACTATGTATCAGGAACAAGCGAGACGTAGAGGTTATCCGGTACGGCGTACACGTTTGTACATTTCAATGGTTTACGGAAAACAATTCTCTAGCGATTTTATTACCTTCGGGCCGTCGTTTGTTTTACCCGTTTTGCCGGATAGCTACGAAAAGCGTACACGGACGAGATAGAGAGGTTATAACATACAAAGGTCAAGACCTCACGGGCAAATGGGCGGACTTGGATACGTACGGCGGAAAGCTAACCGAAAATATAACGCAGGCAGTCAGCCGTGACCTATTGGCATACGGCATGCAAGAAATTGTAAAACGTTACCCGGCTGTTAAAATCGTGGGACATATCCACGACGAAACGGTAAACGAGGTACCCCTGGACGATTTTGGCGAGCCAACCGTATCGCTAAGTGAAATTTGCGAAGCCATGGCGGCTACACCAAAATGGGCAGATGCTTTCGGCATTCCGTTGAAGGCCGAAGGATTTACTAGTAATTATTATAAGAAAGATTAATTAACATGGAGAAATACACCTTATCACTTGCAGGTTCTTCGGCTTCATTGAAGTGGAAAGCCGTACGTATGACTTGGGACGATTTTGTTAAACGTTTGGGCGAGCCTGTTATCACTAACGAAACGGTACGCGAGTTTGACAGACTGGACAAGCCTGCCAAATCTTCCTTGAAGGACGTAGGCGGATTCATGGCTGGCGAGCTTTCAGGCGCTCAACGCCTTAAAAAGGCCGTTATGTCCCGCTCAATGATAACGCTAGATGTAGACTTTGGAGATGATTTATTTCCGTTCGATTTTACAGATCGCTTTCCAGGCGTAACCGCTGCCATCTACACCACTAGATCGGACCGTCCCGGATCGCGCCGTTATCGCCTTATAATGCCATTCAAGGAAGAGGTTACAGACGTTGTTATGTATGAAGCCGCGGCGCGTAAAGTAGCCGAGTTGTTAGGCATCGATCTGTTTGACAAAACAACGTTTCAACCGGAACGCATGATGTACTGGCAATCTCTTTCCAAAGATCAAACCGGACTTTTCGAAGTATTTGAAGGTGTGCCGATCAGCGCGGAGTATCTAATAGGTTTGTACGGAGATAATGAAGAATGGCGCGACGTGCGCAAATGGGCATTCCATTCAGAAGTAGAACGTGATACCCGCGCGGTTATTAGTAAAGAGATGGCAAAAGACCCCCGCGATAAAGAGGGCTTAGTAGGCGCTTTTTGCCGTTCGTACACCATCCCCGAAGCTATAGAGAAATACTTGTCAGACGTTTACACAGAGGTAGACAACGGACGGTATACTTACGCTCTTGGATCAGGCGCGGCTGGACTAGTCGTGTACGACGATGTACTTTGTTTTTCCCACCACTCAACCGACCCGATAGGAGACGGACACGCATACAACGCCTATGATCTTGTGCGCGTTCACAAGTTCGGGCATCTGGGTAAGGAAGACAGTACCCGCGAGATGAACAAGCTAATTTGCGCGGATAGGGAATGTGTTAAGGATATGGTATCGCTTGACGATGATCTAGCCGACTTTGAAGAATACACGGACGAGGTTAAGAGCGACGCGCAGACCGCCGCCGAACTTGTCTGGGACTTGGATAAGAAGGGCGATAAATTGTGTACCGTCCGCAACTTCGTTAACGCTTTCAAGTGCGATCCACTATTAAATGATCTACTAGCTTATGACTTGTTTCTAGACACAATCGTGTACACTAGAACCCCATTCTTCTCGAAAGACATAAAGAAGGGTGATATGATGGACGATACCGCCGTAGCGATTATCCGTGGACGTATAGAGGATTTGCACGGTATTTACAACGACAGCAAATTAAACGATGCACTGGAAAAGGTTTGCAGTGAAAACGCTTTCCACCCTATCAAGAAGTACCTAGAGGCGCAAAGATGGGATGGCGTGAAACGTATTGATAATTTCTTAGTTGACTATATGGGCGCAGAGCCTAACATATATGTTTCCGAGGCATTCCGCAAAATGTTGGTTGCGGCCGTTACCAGAGTGTACGAACCGGGCCGCAAATTCGATACGGCGCTGGTTATGTATTCAGGGCAGGGCGCGGGAAAGTCCACGCTTATACAGGCGCTTTCAAAAGGGTGGTTTAATGATTCATTAACGGACGTATCCGGGCAAAAAGCATACGAAGCGATACAACATGCTTGGATCGTGGAGCTAGCCGAGTTGTCGGCCCTTAGAAGATCGGACGTAGAAGCCACAAAGAACTTTATCAGTAAGCGTGAAGATACGTATCGTAGCGCATACGCCCGCCGGGTAAAGACACACCGTCGGCAATGCGTTTTCTTCGGGTCTACAAACGACGACGAGTTTTTGAAGGACAAGACCGGAAACCGCCGTTTCTTCCCTATCGAGGTACGCGCCAACAAGAACACGCACAAGCTGTTCGAGAAGTCATTCGAGGCGGTGGTAGACCAACTTTGGGCCGAAGCAATGGAGCTGTACATGTTGGGTGAAAGCCTTGTTTTGTCTGACGAAGCCGAAGCGATCGCCAACGAGGGACGCGAAGAATTTACAGAAGAAAGCCCGCTAGTAGGTATTATAGAAAACTACGTAGACAGGCTTTTCCCGGCGGATTACGAAGAGCGTACCGAACAACAGCGCGCGGACTTTCTATCAGGCGGTTTGGGTGAGATCGGAGACACGGTTAAAAACGAGTTCTGTTTAATGGAACTTTGGGTGAATGCATTGGGACGCCGGAAAGAGGATTATTCAAGTGCGAAAGGGCGCGAACTGGCAGCAGCCATGAGACAGCTAGGCGGATGGTATAAAGGAAAGTTAAAAAGAACCAAATTATACGGCGCACAAGTAATTTATATCCGTAAATGGAGCAAGGAAAGCAAAAAATTACTATCTTTGTGATACCGAATTAAAACAATACTTTATTCGAGAACCCGCCAAGCCTCTTCACAATGCTCAAATCGGCGGGTCGTTTTACCGAATTAAAGCAATATTTTCTTTTCTAATTTTTAAGGTTAATACTTTTAGGGTGGTTTTTCAGTTAAAAAGTCTTTCGTAGTGATACGCGAGACTTTATTTTTGTTAATATACTAAAGTTTTTTGAGAAAAGTTTTGGTAGTTCAATAACTTGTTGTATCTTTGAAATGTCAAAAGGAAATAAACCAATTAAAAATTAAAGATATGAAAAAGTATTATGTAAACGGAAAAGAGATCACAGAACAAGATGCCATTGAAATTAAAGCTAAAAACGCAGAGTTGCAAAAGAGTACAGACCTTAATGACTGGTTAGGTATTCAATGGATAACGGAGATAGAAAAGTAAATAACCCGGCGGGGTAACACCCGCCATAACACTAAAAAGATATGAAACAATTTGTAGTTTACACGTTTTGGGCGATCCTATTTGTATTATTCATCTTATTGTGTTGCGAGCCAACAACTAGCGTATGATACAGATACTAAGAGCGTTGATTATAACGACGGACGGCGTTATAGTACAGGACTATGCAGAAGTCCAGGATAGTTTAGGTGTGTATGTCGTAACAGACATAGAAGCGGAACGGCGGTATATCGCCGAGTGTCAGACCCTAGCGGGATTTACGGTTAAACGGGTTAATCTAACTTATGTAACAAAGGAATGACATATATTATTTTAGCGGTGGCACTTATCGCGATCGCCGCATATTATCCGATTAAACTTATAAAATTTTATTGTATGGAGAGTTTTGAACAAGGACTGAAGGCCAAAATTACACGGGACTTAAGAGAAGGGAGAGTTTCTACTAACCTTATTTTGCTGACAATTGGCGCGGGCGGTTTGCGTCTCACGCGGAATCAGTTAGACGTTATTTTCGAATGGATGGTTCAGAATACGAACGCATGGAGAGTTCACACGTACGCAGACGAAAAGATAGTAGTAGTGTTTGCGCATTCTCCATTCCACCCGGAAGAGTGGGACAATTACGAGGACTACAAACACGTGATGCGCCAAATGTTCGGGGAGCACAGAATTAAAGATTTTTGTGTGTACCGTACCACCGTGGCAGAATCAGACCGTATTCTCCGAGATTTTATCGACATAGACCGAGAGATAAAACTGTATGACTATGCTACGTTTGACATCAACGGGGTACGTACGTTAGGAATGGTAACAGGCAGCGGTATATTAAACGGGATACATACCGTTAAAATATTATCTGGGGAATTACGCGGGCAGCATTGTACGGTGGGAAAAGGAAACAATGTATCTAAGCTAGAACCGGACGAAGCGGTTAAGGAACTATCCCGGCAAAAAGAGGAATGGAAGAACAAGAAGCGCGAAGAAGCCATAGCGAAACGGCGCGAAGAGTTTCGCGAGAAGTACGGCAGCATTTTACGCGGGTCATATTTAAAAGCCCCAAGTGTTAACAGCCCATCCCTGTATATAGTCGAATCGGTAGACATAGACGAGGCAAAAGCTACGGCGATTAGGCTTATAGATTTGGGTACGAATTTCCCCGCCGGAGAGAAATGTATTCTCCCATTACAGAACGGATTTGTATTAGTGTCGCCCGAAGATGCGGCGGAAATTTTATTAAAAGAGTATAGCAATGAGTAACAGAAAGAAATTAAAATCAAGGGACGGTGCTACACGCATCACACCGGATAAGAGTGTAGGGTATTTTTGCGGTATGTATAAGCTGCAAGTGTATGACAAGAAGGCCGACCAATGGGGCGATATAGAAGGGTGCGCCCTTCTTACATGGACAGAAGCAACCACAGCCCGAAAGAATTACGTAGCGTTAAGGCAGGCGTGTAAAGTGGCTAACAGTTCGACAATGAACATTAATATACCATCGGATGAAGTCAACGGAAACTAGTGAAAAGGTATTCGAGCGTACTATGTCCAAGTACGTGGAGAGTAAAGGAGGGATGGCAATTAAATTGCTATCCCAATTTATTAATGGTTTGCCGGATCGGATGTACTTGTTACCGGGCGGGACGGTTATCTTTGTTGAATTCAAATCAACCGGATGCAAGCCTAGACCGATACAGCGCGTTATACTGGACCGGATCGCCGCACTGGACTTCAATGTACGCGTAGTGTCAAACCCGGAAGAATACAACGATTTGAAGGAATTAATAGACTTTTATGTTAACGGGCGTTAACTAAGAGTGTTTAATGCAAATCAAAGTTAAGAGTTTACCCTATATTTTGGTAGTATGAAAAGAACCCGTATCTTTGAAATGTCAAAAGGAAATAAACCACTTAAAAAATTAAAGATATGAAAAAGTATTATGTAAACGGAAAAGAGATAACCGAACAAGAGGCTAACGAAATTAAAAAAGAAAATGCAAGATTGCAAAAGAGTTTAGACCTTAACGATTGGTTAGGTATTCAATGGATAACAGAGATAAGCAAATAAAATTTATAACCCGGGCGGGTCACACCGCCCACAACACCCAAAAGATATGAAAGATAAAGTTTTAATCATCGGAGAGCAGGGGGTAGGTAAAACAATATTGGCGCAAAGACTTGCAATTGCGGCGGGGCACAAGATAGTTGTCCATACGGGTGGTGTCTGGGAGCTGAAAATAAGGGCTTCCTCTAACACTATTTATGTGTCGAACACAATAAATGAGAGAGAAGCCCTCTTGAGCTTGGAAGATTTTACAATCATTAAATTAATTATCATTTAAAATTAGAATCATGAAAAAGTTAATCAGTATTTTAGCAGTAGTTTTGTTATCAGTTAGCGCGATGGCGCAAGTATCAACCGCAAGCGGAAGCCTAAAGACGCTTAAGTCTTTCCGTCTTGGAGCCTGTAAGATCGTAGAAGTGACGAAGGGCGACGCGGTAACGTACCAAATCAACGGACAATTAGCCGGAACAACCTCAAGAGAAATGGATATAAGGTTAGGCGACGCGGACGCGGCAGTTAAGACGTTATTAAGTCTAGCGGAGTACAAACCATCAGGTAGCGACGAAATAGTAAGACTAAACAACCCCGGAGATCACACCGCGCAATATTCCAAATTTAATGCGGTTTGGATGATCCACAGCCCGGGAAAACAATTCACCGTTAACATCTCGCGTAAAGAGCTTAAGAAGATGGCGGAAGCAATAGCCAATAATAAATAAGATCATGGAAGTATATAGAAACAACAACGGGCAATTACTCAAAGTAACAAAAGCCCAAAACGGGCGGATCGTAGCAAAGTGCGGGAATGAAACGAAGAGTTTCGAGAACGAAAAGCAATTTAACGTGCACCTGTATAACAAGGGATTCCACCTTGCAATGACAGAACGTAGCAAACGTTTTGGCCGTCACTTCACGGAGAACGATCTAAGCGACGAACTGCTGATGATCCTGCCTAACTCAGAGCTGGCCGTAGAGCGTAACGGAGATATTTTTTCTTGTTGGTTTCTGGCCGACAATGCCGACGGAACGGTAGAGGTATCATGCAACGCACCGTTTGCCGCGGTTAACTGGCAAGGGTATAAGGCGATAACGGTGAGACTTGACGAACTGATTATAATAGAGGGAGATATTTAATTATGGTAGATTTCAACAAGAAACTTAAGGTAGACCGCATCAATCTATTTTGTGATGTGGTTACGAAAATGGCGCACGGAACGCCCGCCGAGGGCTATGCGATCGGGGACGCTATAAAGCAATTACCCGAGAACCTGCAGCAGTATCTAATATCAGAAGTGCCGGACGTAATACTACGACGCGAGTACAGCCGCCGGGAACTTCATAAAGGTGAAGGCGTGGTATTCGAAGGGGCTGACACAGTGGCAGAGGTTTACAAGGAAGAAGTGTTTAGTGCCGATAAGGCAGAAGCCCTGAAGGACCTGCTAGGTATCAAAATCAAATTCCCCGATGTACTGGACGTAATCGAAGAGGTCCTTAAGTGTTTTCCGGAACGGTACACGCTAGATGATATTTTCGATATGTTGTACAAAAAAGATTTGGGATTATGAGCGAAGGGTTCAAAAAATCGGCTTCTTACACGGATGAGTGGTACACGCCAAAATTCATTATAGACAGTTTAGGCAAATTTGATTTAGACCCGTGCGCACCGAGCGTACCACTATTCAAGACGGCCGAAGTAATGTACAATGAATTTGACGATGGACTAGAGCAAAATTGGGAGGGGCGCGTATGGCTTAACCCGCCGTATTCCCGTCCGCTGATAAACAAGTTTATGCGCCGGATGGCAGATCACAACCAAGGGACGGCATTAATATTCTCGAGGACCGACACAGAACTGTTTCACACGGAAGTGTTCAACAAGGCATCCGCCGTTAAGTTCTTGAAAGGCAGAATTAAGTTTCTAAGGCCTGACGGCACTGAAGCCGGGACACCCGGATGCGGTAGCGTATTAATCGCGTACGGCGAGGAGGATGCGAATATATTAGAATGTAATGAACTAAAAGGAAAATTTATAAGGTTATGAAAGAATATAAAATAGGTGAAGTATTCACCACCAGGGACGGAAAGACGGTACAATGTGTACGAAGCAATGGTTTATGTACCGGATGCGTTTTCCTCACAAGGATAAGCGGCGCGCCGCGATGTGATTTCCTCGAAGAGATGTGCGACACTCCACGATGCAAGGCTAGAGACATAGATTGCTCCGAATGTTCGCGCGAGGACAGGCAACACGTTATTTTTGAAGAACTGGAAGGAAAATTTATAAGGTTATGAAAACAATAACGATAGACGGGCGTACATACGCCGCGGTGGAAGCAGATGAGAACGTAGCATGCAAAGACTGCATCTTTCATACTGCCGGACGGGACTTGAACACGCCGCAGTGTGCGGCGGTTAGTATCCCCGGGCTTCGATGCGACGCGGATAATAGGGAGGACGGAAAGAACGTGATATTTAAATTAATGGCTAACAATGTTACAGAGGAGTAATTTACACGGTTATCAGCGTACCGCCGTCCAGCACATCAAACAACACCCGGACGCGGCTCTGTTTCTCGATATGGGACTAGGAAAGACGGTGAGTACGCTAACAGCTGTAGCCGACCTTATAAACGAGTTCGAGGTAACTAAGGTGTTGATTGTCGCCCCTAAACGTGTAGCCGAAATGACATGGGGCGACGAGATAGAAAACTGGGCACATATCCGACACCTTCGTTTGTCAGTCATCAAGGGCACGGCGAAGCAACGCGAGATCGCAGCAAGGGCTGACGCAGACGTTTACACAGTGAGCCGTGACAACCTTGTCTGGCTTCTGCAAATGTGGGGCGGGTCTAAAGTACCGTATGATATGTTAGTACTGGACGAACTAAGCTCTTTCAAAAACCACCAGTCTAAACGCTTCAAGGCCGCGAAGATTATCCGGCGCAGTGTTAGCCGGGTGGTGGGTCTGACGGGTACACCCGCGCCGAACGGATTAATAGACCTATGGGCGCAAATGTACTTAGTCGATGGCGGGCAACGGCTGGGAAAGACGATCACCGATTACAGGGCTAACTATTTCAGACCGGGCGCGCAGAACGGCGGGATTGTTTACGAGTACAAACCTCTTGCAACAACCGAGGCGGTATTAGGCGAGAAGATAGCCGACATAACTCTATCAATGAAAGCCCTGGACTTCCTAGATATGCCGGAACTTACATACGTGAACAACTACGTAGAACTATCTGCCAAAGTGAAGAAGATGTACGACAAGTTTGAAGAGGATCAAGTGCTACAACTTATGCAGGAGGAAGAGATAACAGCGTTAAGCGCCGCCGCCTTATCAAACAAGCTCTTACAGTTCGCGGGCGGTGCGGTTTACGACGCAGACCGGAACATAAGAACCGTGCATAACGAGAAACTAGAAACTTTGGTAGAGATGATAGAAGCCGCGAACGGCGCGCCCGTCTTGGTGGCGTACAATTTCCAACACGAGAAGGCGCGCATACTGGAAGCCTTGAAAGGTTTTGGAGCGGAAGCGCTGGAAGGCGTGGACAGCGTGCGCAGGTGGAACGAGGGGCAGATACCCGTCTTAGTGACACACCCGGCTAGCGCGGGGCACGGCCTCAACATGCAGAAGGGCGGCAACCGTATAATATGGTACGGTACTACTTGGAGCTTGGAACTTTATCAGCAGTTCAACGCGCGATTATGGAGACAGGGACAAAAGAATAGCGTATTTGTTCACCATATCGTAACGAAGGGCACAATAGACGAGCGGGTCATAGCGGCTCTAAGCGGGAAGGCTGATACTCAAAACGGGCTTATGAATATGGTTAAGGAACTAATTAAAAAATATAGAGTATGAAAAGAGTAAGTTATAAAGTGGGCGATATAGTCGCCCTAATCGATGGAGTGCATTACAGGTACCTAGGACGTAACAGGAAACTAAGGAGTTATTTGTATGAGCCGATAGAGCCTCAAGTAATTTCTATATTCTGTACTTTGACGGATGAAGCATGCGAGAAGTGCAAACTAAATAAAGGTACCGTGCCTTTTGCGTGGAAAATGGACGTAAATGTAAAATTGATAAAGAGAGTATGAAAAAAGTAAAACTTATATTTTTCGAGCCGGGACAGAAGGCCGAGCACGAAGGTGTAACGTACATAGCAGAGTTACAGAAGAAAGGCGGGTTATGCGCCGGGTGCGTGTTCAACAAGCGCGGCGAGCCGTGCGAATGTCCTAGGGGCTGGGTGTGTGTAGATGTAATAGATAGTAGTAACATAATATTCAAGAAAGTATGAAAATTTTAAAAAGTATTATTGGTTGGTGGAAAGCGTCTAACCGTTGGAAGCATTTCTTATTTGCAATCCCGCTTGGCGCGGTGTGTGGTGCTCCGTTCACTACGGGTGTAGGCTTGGGCATGGAAATAAAGGACCATTTGTACGGCAACCGGGCCGACTTCGTAGATTTCCTTCTAACCGCGGTTGGCGGTGTGATCGGGCACGGCGTTATGCTGGCCGTCGGTTTGGACTATGTGATAGGGTATTTAATTAGTTTAATTTAAAAGGTTATGGAAAATATGAATTACTTATTTGAGATGAGACAGATCGAAGAGATGCAGAAAGCAACGGGCCGTTTCAAGACAGCCCTAGGGAAAGAGGGTAAACCGCAGTGCGAACGTATTACAAAGATCGCGCCCGATAAAGTGGAGGTTTACGCCGAGCGCGTACCACGTACGGCTAATGAGATTACGACGATCACGATTTACCGGAAGAGCGAGCCGCAACGCCGGGTGGACTTATCGAGAGTTGAGGCGTTGCGTCTCATATCAGAATTAAGGGAGGCGCTGTCGAAATGAAGGAGGCAATGAAAATGCTGGGACAAATGGTCCTGGCCATTGCGGCGGGGATCGCGTTAGGTTGTGTTTTAGTATGTATCTTAAATAATTTATAGTATGTCGACACCATATATTAAGAAGAAACAGAGAAAAGTGTTGCTTATCGAAGATATGGCACGAGTTTATAATCTTCATGCGTTTTTCATATTCAACTGGCTTGAAGCGAACGGTGTGAAGTACGCCAAGGTGAAGGGCAAACCGTTTCACGCTGTAAATGCCGAGATATTCTGCGGGGCCGTCCGGGATATAATTTACGCGGCAAGCAAGGTACGGGACGACCGGAACACGAGGGTCGAACCGGAGCGCATACCGACCATAGAGAATATGCTGTACCGTGACAAGGACAAGAATCGCGTAGGGCCATACGAAAATGATGACATAGAACGCCCGATCTATCCGAGCAAAGACACCGAGATGAACAAATATGGCATAGAGGTTTCAATGCTGTACAGGGTTAATATGTACCGTGACGGTAGCAGGACACTAGACAAGTTGAACCACCGTACTTTGAGATGGGAGACCATAGAAAGGGCGGAGAAATGGAAATGTAAAGATATTTTGGACGACTGGAAGGTTTTATACGGGTTGGTTATATGAGGATTGAGGGGTTAATGTATAAAAACGTTAACCCCTTTTTGTGTTAAAATCGTTAACACGGTTTTGGCGCACTTCTACAAAAACTTTGTGAGAGAAAACTTTTTAGAGAGAAAGCTTGATTTTAACGGTATTTTAACTAAAAGGCCCGTTTTTGACAAAAAAGTAGTGAAAATCTCTTTTACATTGCCATTTCATGTTTTACGGCTGACCGCACTCACAGGACGTAGAACGCGTTTTTCAAGTTTTTGATGTAAATGGTTAAAATTTGTATCTTTTGCACCTAACTTGCTTATTTATAGTACTTTATACTGTAATATAGTGTATTTGTAATAGATATAAAGATATATACTAGTGGAGTACATTATAAAAAGTAATAATATAGTTAACATAAATATACTATTGTATAAAAATAATAATAAAATTATGGAAATATTTAAATATACTCTATAGGGAAAGTACCTTTTTACCTTTACATCGTTTACACCGGGCTGAAACGCCCTATCCATCGGGGTTTCGGGTGTAAACGATAGTTTTGGTAGGCGGAAAGATGGCGATTTGGGCGGAAAAAGCGTAATTTTGTAGAGTTGTAAAATAAAATTATATGGCTACAAAGAAGAAACAAATAACAGAAACTACGAAGCCCGTAGAACTCCCAAAGGAGAAGCCCGTAGCGGAGGAACGAGTTAAAGCGGTGTGCGGTGGTGGGCCGATCCGGCCGACGTACGCGACTACGCGATACCTATCTGATTCGTTCGAGTGTACCCGGTGCTACCAGCTGGCTACGCGTCGGTTCGGTAAAACGCCCGTATGGCAAGACCCCGCCGAGCTGTGGGAAGCCTACGCCATTTATACCGCCTGGTGTGAGGCTACGCCCGTTATAGTGTACGAACCGATAAAATCAGGCCCGGCAGCCGGAACGCTATACGAAGTGCCGAAGAAGCACCTTCAGAGCGAAAGCGAGTTTACGGCGTTCCTAGGGGCTGGGGTGAAGTACCTGCACGAACGCCGCAACACTTATATGAAGAACTTCGAGGAGTTCGGTTTACCCGTATGCGAGGAGTTCGTCGAGACGATAGACCGCATACGCGCCGAGATCGCGGCGGACATGGACCAGGGGGCGAGCGTCGGGCAATTCGACGCGCAATATATCAGGGCGCTACGAGGGATAAAGATGCAGATGGACTACACGTCTAACGGCGAAGCCATCAAAGGCGGCTTGACTGTTAACGTCACAGACCCGAAAGTGTCTGCAAGGATGGGAAAACTGAAAGACTTCAAGAAGGACCATAAAGGCGAGGAGGAGAAGAAATGAATTGTACCTATGTCTTCAACAAGATGCTGGACTACTTCGTAGACCCGAACATACGGGGGATCGCGAGCAAGGGAGGTACGCGTTCCTCTAAGACGTGGAGCACGCTACAACTCCTTTACCTCGTGGCCAGGGAAAGCCCCGACCCGCTTTTGATCTCGTGTGTTACCGACACGCTGCCCGCCGTGAAGCGCGGTATGTTCCGCGACTTTCAGAACATGCTACTGGACGAAGGGGTGTGGGACGACAACGCCCTCAACAAGTCTGACTTGATCTACACGGTGAAGCCCGGTGTGTGCATCGAGTTCTTCGGGTGCGACAACGCGTCAAAGGTACACGGTCCGGCGCGTGACATTCTTTTCATCAATGAGGCGCAGCGTATACCCCGCGAAATCTTTCGGCAGTTGGACGTACGTACCACGCTTAAGGTTATCATCGACTTTAACCCCGTTCGTCGATTCTGGGGTGAAACGGACTTCACAGGGGACAAGTACGTAACGATACACAGCACCTACAAGGATAACCCGTACTTATCGAAACAACAGGTAGAAGCCATAGAGCGGAACGCCAAGGACGCTAATTGGTGGCGCGTCTACGGTGAAGGACTGACGGGCGGGCTGGAAGGGCTCGTATATCCCCAAATTGAGACGATCGACGCTTTGCCGGAGGATTTAACGGGCGAGGACGTTAAGTTTGTCACAGGGCTTGATTTTGGCTTCCAGAACGACCCGACCGCTATTGTCAAAATCTACATGCGGGGAATGAACCTGTACATAGACGAAGTGTGCTATGAAACCAAGATGCTTAACCGCACGATCGCCGAGCGTCTTAAGGCGGAAAGACTGGACCGTACCATTACGGTATGCGACAACGCGGAACAGAAGTCTATTATAGAGTTACGCGGCCTAGGCTGCAACACGATCCCCTGTATCAAGGGAAAGGGATCGATCCGGGCGGGTATCCAGCAGGTGAAGCAATTCAACCTGTTTGTGACGAAGCGTAGCACGAACGTACTGGACGAGGCAGACAATTACACCTACGTCAAGGACAACCTTACCGACACGTACACCAACGAGCCGGTAGACGCCTATAACCACGCATTGGACGCAGTGCGTTATGGCGTTGACTATCTTATACGTAAATACCGCCCGAGATACGCAAATAATGATTAGATTTGCAGCATGAGAGTAGACGACCGAGTGCGCATTAAATACGATTACGCCGGGAACACCGGGACGGTTACAGACGTTGGGGTTCTGGGCGTAGTTGTACAGTGGGACGGATCGAACGTCGAAGAGTGGTATTATTACGAGGAACTAGAACTGATTGAATATGAGTAGAATAAAGTTTTACGGTGTTGAAGACCTGATACTGCAAGAGCAAACCAACTGGCGGGGGAAGATTAAAAACGTCTTCCGCCGCTTATGGTGGAAAATTTGTGGGTATTACAATCGCAAACAATTGGAATATATTTGTAACTTGCATCCGAATTACAAGGGCGGCCTAACTTCTGACCAAGCGGCGACACTCAACGCGGTGGCAGAGTACGCTAAGGCCGACCCTTTTATCGTAAAAAATGGCAAGCTCGTGTACCGTATACCCCGTATCGAGGACGTAACACTATGGCAGGTTATCGAGGCAAGAAGGAGCGAGACGGCAACGGAGAAGGTTACGAAGTGGTGCACGTCCAAAGAGCACGAGCCGGCCGAGTACGCGCCGGACAACGTCTACCATTTGCTATGCGCAACAAAGTACATCAAGGAGCAGATAGAAACGGCGGACGGACTGGAGAAACGGTTGTTTCCTTTCGATGCGGGGGGCACGCCGGAAGATGATCCGATCAAGGAGGCAAAGAACGTGCTAACCCTTGTGCAGGCTACAGCGGAGCTGTTCAAATGCACGTTCGAGGAGGCGAAGCGGATAAACTACCTAGACGCCATGCTAGCGCTTTCAAAGCGTCACGAAGAGAACGAGAAACAGAAGGCAGAGATGAAGAAACATTATAAATCATAACGTTATGGGTTTAAAAAAGTATGAGATTATTACAGTAGGGAGCGACAAGAGAGTACGCGCCCTTCGTTCGTGGCAGGTGGGAGACCGTTACGTCAACATAGGGGACGTGGGCGGCATCGTGTACGACGAGAAGACATTATCGCAGGACGGCGCTTGCTGGCTGTTCAGGGGCAACTTCGGTTTTCCCGGCGCACGGATCGGAGGGGATTCGATCGTAGACGTAGGCGAAGCGGCACTAAGCACCACAGGTGCACCTAACGTAGACATTCTGGGGTCTAGCGTCGTAGTCGGTTCTAAGCTGATATTTGAATCGGAGCCAACAGCGGCGGGCGCCGTAGTACTAACAGCGGCCGACTTTGAACAAGGCAAGTTTAATGCACCGATTGCGGGCAACCCGTTAACAGGTTCAGACAGCCCTACCTATATAAGGACTAAGAACCCCATATTTGCAGGCGGTAAACCCGTGACGCTTAAATGCGAAGTTCCGGGCTTTGTAATAACAGCGGTTGCGTTGGATCGTGACGGACTTGTTATAACAAGCGCACTGGCCACTGCAACGGGGGAGGGCGTGACCATCACAGTACCTGCCGGGCAGTACTTTAGTCTTACGATGACGAAAGACCTGACAGGTCCGACAGTCCCGGCAGACGCAGCGACCGCGGCTATTACGTTTACGGGGTCGTTCGATACAAAGCTGGTAGTGATTGATTCACGCCTTGAGATAAACCCGGTAACTAGCGCGGGTACGGTCTCCATTCGTCCGGGCGGTTTTTATTCAATCGCATCAGGCGCGAAGTACCCGGATAGTGTCATTAGAAACTCCATAGTAGTTATAAACGGTCACGCGACGGCTAACCGGATAGTCCGTCTTATTTCCGAATTTACTGGGTGTAATGTAGTCATTGATTCGACGTTGGGCAGTTCGCAGGGCGCAGGGGTTTATAGCAATGTTAAGAACTTGACGTTTACGGGGTTAACCATTGGAACCGGGGTTGTAACAGCGCACTCTATTATACAGGCTACGGACTGTGATAACTTCGCCGTATCGCCTACGATCTTTCCGGGACTGGCAGCAGCGCAAACCGCTAACGCGCCTTTCATCTTCCAAGGATGTAACGTCCCGAACGGCTTATTCTACCATCACGCGCAGATAGCTAACACTTACAAGAACATTGATTTTGCGAAGGCTAGCGTAGATTTGGGTAAAGCGACGGCTAATGTTAACGTAGTATTGGTTAGTTCGGAAGTTGACGGCACGTACCGCATCTATCACAAAGTGACAAATCTTTGGGGACCTCTGGTCGAATCGCTGGCCAGTGTAATATCCATAAAGTTTTTAGGTGGCAATCCATCTAATGGGTATGCAACGACAATTTATAAGGATGCCTACTTTAACGGGGAATTCGACTTCGCGGGTACGAACGTGTTCGGTAACAAAGTACGTAGCCATCCATTGGCGCAGGTTTTGAACGTCGCACCTAGAGCGGTTCAAGGGAACTTAAACACCGTAATAGTCGGACAGACTATTACGGGCGTTATTCCGGATACTAGGTTCTGTGTGATTCCTATTCCCCTAAGAGTTAACGGCACAAACGGTATTACGATACAGAATCTTCCGGGAAACTTAAAGGCTTTAGCTATGTTTGTCACCCCTACGGGAGTGATTAAAGCAACGGATGTTGTTACAAACGCACCTCTTCCCGCAATCAGGTTACCCGAAATTATGGCTTATATACGCTTCGGAAATACGGACAATGTTAGCCCGGTCACACCCGCGGACCTTGCAGGCGTAACCGTAACGGTGTATAACGGTTGTAAGATCGTGAACACAGGCAAAACAGCGGTTAACATGAAGGGCAATATCAGAGTAGAGGATAACGCTACACTCGTTAATGCTAGTGTCACAGGTACGGGCTACTTTGGCGGAAACTGTGTTGCACAAGGTCTGACGGTCGAAGGGGCGGCGTACATGAAGGATAACGCGGTATTTGCGCCTACGATATCCGGTACCCCAAAAGCTAACATTTTGCGAATGACGGATAATGCGTCGTTTACAGCGGCTTGGTCTGGGGCGGGGACGCGTCTTGTAATGTCTGATAACACACGATTCGAGAGCCTGACTAATCACAACACGTTGGGTTTTGTGGAGATGCATGATAACGCCAGCATTTCAGGATCGGGATCGGCAGCCGTGTCGGGTGTACTGGTTCTTCAAGACGACGCGAGTATTACCGCGGGCAGTGCTTCGGTTTCCGGAAATATAACCTTATGTGGGAAATACAAGCAGACAGCCACTAAAACATGGACGGGCAAACGCACTATTACAGATGTAAACGCGCCCGAATACGATAATAACGTAAAAACGCAATATGACTTTTAAAGGGATACTAGATCAGGTTGGAACATGGGGGGCGCAGCACGCGCTTCCCGTATTCTTCGGAGATGAATTTACACGTAATCGACTGGCAAACGACATAACGGGTGATTTTATCTTTGTTGACGTTCCGGGCGGTAGGCAGGACTACAACGACTACGCCGCCGAGGGGTTCTCGATCTCCGTGCTTATCCAGGTGTTGGGGACTTCTCATTACGAAACTGACAGCTCGTCCGAGATCGACGTACTGGATCGGACGTTTACAGTCATAACCGACATAGCAAAGAAGGCGGTTTGCCTCTATGAGTCCGAGGGCGCAGCGGTAACCAAGCGCCAAAACATTTACGACAGTCCCAAATCAGGTTGGGAGATAACTCTTAATTTATCCGAGTAATGGCACGTAACGCAATGTTGGAAATAGAAGTCCTACTAACCAAGCTACGGGACGACATAGAAGCGTCTTACAAGGCTAAAGGGCTGATGGCATCCGGTAACTTCGCCAAGGAGCTTAAATTAGTCGTGGGGGGTAATAATGCACGGATCACAGCACCGCGATATGTCGGGGCTATGGAAGGCGGACGCATTGCGGGTAAACGCCCTCCGTTATGGATCATCCGGAAATGGATCGAGGACAAGAACAAGCAGGGAGCGACAATACCGCTAAGCGCCGCGTACCCGATCGCAAAACTAATCGGTGAGGAAGGGATCAAAGTACCGAACAAGCACAACCCCGGCGGCGTAGTATCGGACGTACTCAACCCTGCAAGGGTCTTGAAGTTACAAAACGAGATAGTAACTATAATTAGATACGCTATTATTGACACTTTAAATATTAAATGATGAACATATACATACCGATAGCAGATGTAACACTAACCGACGGCCAAACCTATGACGGGCAGTTACCCGTGTGGGCTACCCGCCCGCTAATGGTGAAGGTGACAACGGGGTCAAACGAGCCTGTGAATATTACTGTGAGGAATAACGGATCGCCGGTTAAAACCGTAACTTTGCCATACCAACAATACGGGATGGACATAGACCTATCCTTTGCCGCCCCTTTGCTTAAGCGCGCGGATCGTAACGAGTCACAGGGTACGCCGTGGTTTATGCAACAGGAGCTATTGTTTTGGGTTGACGACCCGGCAGACTATATAACTATTCCTGTATTCCATTGTGATCTTACATACTGGGACACGCTAGGAGTAGATGCCGCGCTCCCCCAACCGCCGAAACCGCGTATACCGGGACAGACACTAGACATATTTTTCCCCTACGTTATACACCCGTCTGACGCGTTTTTCCTTGAGGTTGAACCCGTGACAGGCGCACCTAGTAATGTTATATTTCCCGCTACCTACGTACTGGGGGACACTATCGACATAACATATATTAAGAAGTTGACTATTAAAAACGTATGGGGTTCTGGACTGGATCAGGTGATTAACTACGAGGATCGGTTAATGTCCGACGTTGTTTACGATACCGGGCTTCAATGCGCTTTGCGCGCTAGATGGAACATGCGCAACGGGCAATGGTTTTGGGCTGCATTTAAGGACTACTTTTGGTCTAACAAGTTCACACCGATCCGCGGTCGTGGAGGCGTGACGGAACAAGCAGAGATCACTATAAACCTAGAGTACGGCGAAGAGTGGTATAACGTGTATCAGGAGTTGCTAGTTTCTTCAAACGTCGTGTTTGACTTGAACATACCGGGTATAAACCAATACCAATCGAAACGCTTTAGGGCGGAAGTTTCAGGTGACACGGGTGCGCGCTGGTCAAACAGTACTAAGACGTACAGGCAGCAGGTAAGGTTCAAGACAACGGAACTACAAGACAACTACATGTTCCCGTTAGCACCGGATCAACCGCCTACGCCGGAAATAGTGTTTAGCGCACAAAACAACCCGTGGATTTTAGGACCGAGCTACGGGAAGAGAGTCAATAGTATATATAGCAACGCGGCATGGGAGGTGCAGAGTGCACCGGGATGGTTATCAGCGGATAGTCTCACGGGGAACGCAGGAGCTTCACCTTTTACTATCACGGCAGCCGCCAACACCGGCGAGCCTAGATCGGGTAACATCGTATTGAAAAGCAAGGCAGGCGCAGCTACTTATACGATACCGATCAAACAGGCAGGCGCTAGCGGTAATATAACCGCCACGCCGTCTACGATCGAAGCAGGCTACGTTCACATACCCGTTACGGTTGCCGTGGCAGCTTTTGGTACGTGGTCCATTTCGCAGCGTGACCCATGGATAACGCCTAGCCAATACGATGGGCCGAACGGCACAACCAACGTAACGTTAACGATCGCAAATAACACCGAGACCGAACAGAGAACCGGGAGTATAACGTTTTACAATCAGATGACACAACAGATAGCTGTAGTCACGGTTAATCAGGGTGGAAAGCCAACTAGCATAGCCATAGACCCGGCAAAGGTAACCGCGCCGAAAACGTCCGGGACTGTTAAGCAGGTAATTTGCGGATCTACAAACGGTTGGGTGATGACCGAGAAGCCGTCTTGGGTGGCGGTTTCCCCTAATAACGACGCGGCGGGACTTGTGCCTATTGGTATTACATACACCGCCAACAGCACCGGAACGAAGCGTAGCGGGTATTTGAGAGTAACAGAAAACGTTACAGGCGAGATCGCAATTTGTATAATTGAACAGGAGGGATAAGATGAAAATAGTATCATTAAGAGTTAACGGTTACGACATAGACGGACTAGATAACGCAACGGTCAAAATCACATTAAACAACATTTCCCCAGTTACTATGACTGGGGATAGTGTAGCTTTCAGCGCGACGATCAAAGTGCCGAGAACGCCAGACAATGATCGGACGTTCATAGGGCTAAACAAAGGTTTGCTTAACTGTGAGTATTACGTAGCCGAGGTTCTGGTAGCGTCTATCCCGTTCAAATATTACGCTTATGTGTCCGACGAGCCTACGCAGTTTTACGCGAAAGTGTCGGCGACTGAAACGGAGTATGCTATAAACTTGATAGAGAGTACGGACAAGTGGTCGGACGTTAGTTTACCCATATCTGCGCCACCCGTTTACAGTGCGGTACAGGATGGGGGGCTAGCCATCAGCGCGGCCAACCTTTCCGAGCTAGTAAGACGATACGTCACGTTTCCACAAATCACGTTCCCGATGATCCACCCGGAGACGAACAACGGAGTACCCGTGCCGGATGCCTCATCGCAACAAGCGTCTATTATCGTTAAACGGCGCGATCTTACATGGCAGGGAGATGTAGCAACGGGATCGACAAAGCTAGTGCCGCAGAACTACACGAAGGGACGCGGAGGGTACATATACCCCAAAAAAGCTACTATTGTAATGGATAACGCTAATATCTACGCAAACGCTAGTTTCTTCGGGGCTAGATCGGGCGGCTCGGCTGCGGGGTTCTTCATTGCATCCGGTGAGGGCCGAGCGTTCTACTTGATCGTAGAATACACAGGCACCACTATTCCGAGCACTAAACCGAGCACGATCCAATTGCAGGGCAATATATCGGCTATCGGGCGCTCTGTTTCATTCTATGGGACGTTGACGGATCGCATTTGGATTTACCGCTCGATTGACAATCAGCAAATGACGGTGTACCCCAAACAGGATTCACACATACAGTTAGCCGCTACTATCGGCGGCGTACTTAGAACCGACTGGTTTAAATTCCCCGATGGATACGCACCGGAAGAGGTGATTAAATGCGGAGAGGGCAAAATAATATACGATGCGGCGATCGCACCCGCATCACAAACGGCATTCTCGCAACCCGCTGATTTTCCGTATACGGACGTGAAAAAGTTAGTAGACGATATGTGCACGGCATGGCATTGGCGGAAGATTTACCGCAACGGCGTGTTACGTGTAGAGCCGATAGTAGATGCCGACCTACGGGATGGTACGTCGGCGGCATGGGCGCGTGTACACGATTGGAGCGACAAACTACTAAGCGTTGAATCAGTAGACGTGCCGGACGAGTTCGCGGACCAATACGTGTGCACCTTGGACGCTACACAATTCAGTTACAGCAACGGGCCCGGGACGGTAGCACCCGTCAAAGAGGCATACAAGTCCGGCGTTAAATACACGCTCGATCGGATGGTGTTTCCGAAGATGGGGCTTACTAGTATTTTCACCACGCCTTCCCCCAGCCCGTATTTTGTCTATATACACACCATATATTATCCGTATATAAACCGGCATTTCAAGATGTTCAGATCACGGGTTCAGGTGAAGATCAAGGCGCAACTAGAATATGGAGACGTTGAGAACCTGAAATTAGGGGATGCTTATTACTTTTCGCAGTTAAACAGCTACTTCTATATCAAATCTCTAGGTGAGTATGACGTAGCAACCGGGAATTGTAAGCTATCTTTGTACAAAATGGATTTAAAATAATTAAAAATGGCGGATCAAGTAACATTATTAGACCTTAATTTTGGCACGTCGGAGGCCGAGAAAGGACTGGACGCGTTAATAGCTAAGAGTATAGCCCTTGCAAAGACTAAGAAGGATTTGCAAGCGGCATATGCCTCTGAAAAAAAAGAGCTAGACGCGTTAAATCAGAACTATGCGGACGGGCTTGTGCAACAAGACAAGTACGACGCGACTGTTAAGAAGCTGAATAAGTCTCTGATTGAGACGCAAAAGGCGATCCTAGACAATGCGGACGCCAACCGTGCGAATAACGCGGAGATCAAGAGTACGAAAACGCTCCTGGACAACGAGGCTACGAGCGTCAACGCTCTACGTGCACAGCTGGCGCAGAACACCACGGAGCTGAACAAGATGAGCGAGGCGCAACGGACTACCAGCAAAGAGGGGCAAGACCTAACAGAGCAGACCAAAGCATTATCGGATAAGCTTAAGGAGCTGGAGAAGTCGGTAGGCGATAACCGCCGTAATGTCGGTAACTACGCCGAGAGCGTCAAAGACGGCATACTCCAAACGCAGGGACTAACCGGGGGCACCGGCGCGCTGGTGGGACAAATGAAGAGCGGCATTGCCGGGGTGCAGGCGTTCAATGCGGCGTTAAAGGCGAACCCTATTATATTTGTCGTGTCGCTCGTCTTATCGCTTATCGCTATCATCGAGAAGATGATGAAACGTAACAGCGAGCTAGCGACTAGTCTAAAGGCGGCGTTTGCTCCGTTTAAGGTGATTTTCGGGCGTTTACTGGACTGGATAACCGGATTGTTTGAGGGTGTAGCATTCGTGCTTGAAAACATCGCTAAAGCCGTTACATGGCTATTGGATAAGCTGGGGCTAATCAGTGAAGAGACGAAGAGGGCGGCGGCGGAAGGCGCACGGTTGGCAGGCGAGACGCAGCGCATCTACCAGGCTGAAACGGCGGCACTTGTTCCTATGGCGCAAATGCGGCGCGAGATGGAAGAGCTTAAGACGCTTGCAGCAGACCAAAACAAATCAGCGGCGGAACGTACTAAGTTATTGGAACAAGCTAGGGAAAAGTTGCATGCCATCCGTGATATGGAGTTGTCTGTACTGGAAGCTAAATACAAGCAGATCAAAGCCGAGAACCAACTAGGATATACTAGCGACGAGGATGCACGGAAAGAGCAGGAGGCACTAGCCGCGCTAGAAGCAGCGCGCGCCCAATACGCTACACAGGAGAAAGAAATGACAGGTCAAGTGTCCGGCTTCATCAAACAGGAGCGTGACAAGCAGGCACAAGCGGCACAAGCAGCGGCGGCGAGGTCAGCGAAGGCGGCGGAAGACGCAGCGAAGAGAGAAGCGGAAGCGCAGAAGAAAGCGCAGGACGCTATCAAGGCGGCGCAGGACGCGCAACTTAAGAAATATTCGGAAGCGGTTACCGCAATGCAGCTAGATATAGCACAGCGCGAAATAGAAGGGGCTCAAATCTCATTGCAAGAACTGCAAGCGGTGAACGACCAAAAGATAGAGATTGAAACGTACAGACGGGCGCAGGGGCTTATCGGGGAACAAGAGTACATTAATAACGTTCGCCAACTCGAGTTGGAATACGCCGCGGAGGTTAAAGCCCGGAAGGACGAAGAAGATCAGCAGGAGAGAGACCGTCAAGCCCTCAACCTAGAGAACGAGCGATCATTAGCCGATATGAAAATGACTAATGACCTGGAAAGCCAACTGGCCCGGCTGGACGCGCAGAAGGCTGCGGAGATAGCGAACGCGGAAGCGATCGGAGCGGATACAGCTGCCATAACGGAAAAATACGAGATCATGAAGGACGAGACAAAGAAGAAATATTATAATGCGCAGTTGGAAATGGCAGCGGGCACAGCCGGACAGCTCTCTAGCTTACTGGGGGAAGAAAGCGCAGCGGGCAAAGCATTTGCCACGGCACAAGCGCTTATCAACACGTACCTAGGTGCGTCTAAAGCACTGGCGCAGGGTGGTATATGGGGCATTGCGCAGGCGGCTATCGTAGTGGCGGCAGGTATGAAAAACGTTATGAGCATTAACAAAACCAAAGAGCCGGACACCAAGATCAATACAAGCGTGAAGAAATACGCGAAGGGTGGACAGATATACGGTCCTAGCCATGCGGCGGGCGGCGTGACGTTCACCGGATCGAACGGGCAACAGTTCGAAGCCGAAGGCGGGGAAAATATGTATATTTTGAACCGGAAGGCATCCGGCGCGATTAACGCTTTATCAGCCCTTAACATGGAGTACGGCGGGCGTTCGTTCGGTTCGTCTGGTGTGTATCGGTACGCCAATGGTGGCAAGATCGACGTAGGCGGCGGATCAGCTATGCAGTTACCAAGCAATTTCAGCCTGTCAAATGATAGTTTGCGGAAATTGGCGGCAATTATGTACGATTCGGTGGCTAGCGTTCCCGCTCCACGTGTGGCGGTTACCGATATAGACGAGGGTCAACAACAATATAATAGCGTACAGGTAGCGGCTAGCCTATAAATCGTAGGTAAAGCCGCGGCCTTGTGCCGTTAAATAATATATCTTTGTACCAATAATACAGTAATATATGAAAATATTTGAAAAGTTACGCATTATAGAAGCCGGGGAAACCGCAAACTACTACGAAGAAGGGGGAAAGGCTTATAAATTAGTCATCTCTGCTAGTGCTTTCCCGTCTCTAGTCAGTTTGGGTAATTCCCGGCCTATTCACGCACGCCGCACTCATAACGGGACGGACTTGCTGGACGGGTATATAGGGCATTTCGCCAACTTCACGCACGACGAAAATGCCGTTTACGCTGACCTAGTTATGTCTGAAGCTTTGGAAAGCGCGTATCCTAGCGAATATAATTTTATGGTTGCTATGATCGAGAAGGAACCGGAGCTATTAGGCGTATCGGTAAATCAATCTGACATTAAACAGTTGGACGAAGAAGCGCAAACCGCAACCGTAACAGAAGTAAGAGAATTATTTAGTGCCGATTTGGTGGGACTTCCCGCGGCTACTAGTTCTTTATTTAATAACAATTTAAACAAATTATCAATGAGTAAATTTTGGACAAAATTAGCCGAGCTGGTTAAGTCTACTAAGCTGGCTAGGGAAACCGTCACAACAAAAGAGGGCAAAGAGCTTGTTATTATCGCACAAGGCGAACAAGCTGCTTTGGGTGACGAAGTACAGGACGCCGAAGGCAAACCCGTAGAAGATGGTGATTATTACATTTCTATTGGCGAAGGTGAGGACATGATCATATCAGTCGTAGCCGGAAAGATTTCTGACGTTAAGGAAGTGGAAAGCGAAGCTAAACGCGAAGAAGAGGGTCAAGAAGAATTTGCGGAAGAGACAGAGGAAGAGCCGAAGGACGAAAAGAAAACGGCCACGCCGGAAGAACTTGCAGCAATCCGTAAGGAAGTTACCGAGTTGAAAACAACTATTTCGGAACTTAAGACGCAACTAAACAAGCGTACGGGCGCACCAGCAGCAGCGAAGACCGAGTTGAAGACCAAAACCAAGACCGAGACAAAACTGAGCCGTGAAGAGGTTCAGAAGGCCGCAGCAGAAATGCGTAAAAAATTCAAATACTAATCTACTAAAACTTTAAAATTATGGCATTTACATTTAGCGATTTAAACAAATTGAATATCGACAGCCTGGCCGATGTTATCTCTTTGACACTGGGTTTGGAGGGCGAACTTTCCAACGGCGTAACTGTGTTAGCAGGCATTGAGAAGGGTAAACCTATCTTGACTTTCACAGCAACAGACAAAGCGGTTAGACGTTCCGCGGGTTGTGACAGCGAATACAAGTACAGTTCTTTGCAGGACAAAGTGAAATACTACGATCACGCACAGATCGAGTTGCCTATCGTGGTTTGTCTGCAAGACCTGTGGGGCAAAATGGTCGCAAAGGGCGTTCACCTTTCGGCTGATTTCGATCAAACACAGTTGGCGGCTTTCATGCAGAATGAAATTCTGAAAGTTCTTGAAGCTGATATGTTGCGTCTCGTATGGTTGGACGGTCTGAAAACAACTGATACAGCGGGTGAATACACCGTGTTTAAAAACGGTGGTATCATCAAGCAGATGCAGGCATCAACCGAAACTATTAAGGCCCTTGTTCCATCAGGAGCTGGTGCAAACGTTTTGGAGTGCTTGAAATGGTGTATCGACAACCAGCGCCCGGATCAACTGGACGAATCAGAATTCTATGTATCTAGTAACATTATGCGCGCTTACAAGGACTTAGTTGAAGCTAAGGATAACCATTTGGCACAAGCTAATTTCGAGGACGGTAAACCCGCGTACTACTTTGAAGGTTACAAGTTGAACGAGTTGCGCCACGTGTCTAACAGTGCTAAGGGCGACGCGCTTACAGTTCAGTCATTCATCGCATTCTCACCGAAAACTAACATCCAGTTGGCTTTGGAAGATGCAAGTCTGACTATTGATCCGTTCATCCGTGATGCTAAAGACCGTAAGTATTACAGTACAACCGTATTTGCGGCTGATGCAATGCTAGCAGTTCCGGGTTATATGAAATTGTGCACCGCAGCAGGTGTTTAATAATTAAAATAGATTTTAAATGGCTTGTATTAAGACATTAAATAAAGCAATTACCTACGCCTGCCAACCCGGTAGCGTAGGTATCGCTGAAATGTATCTGATTAACTATGACGACGTAACCGCCGGAACCGTAGACCCGGCTACTAACATCCTGTCAGATGTCACCCTTAAGGCGGGTGCGAAGACTATTCCGGTAGAGTGTTACAAGAACGGCGCGAAGTTGACGGAAGCCTTAAAGCTTTCGGACGTTTCAGCAGGTTTGGATCAGTCCGTTACGTTTACGATATACGAAAAAAATGCCAATGCTAGAACTATCATAGCGGCGTTATTGTCGGGGCGTTTCATGGCGGCTATCAAATTGAATGATATTAATTCTACGCCGATAATGGCGGGGTACAAATGCGGGCTTGAGATTTCTCAAGCTGATACGGATTCTAACGCGGCGGGCGGTTTTACTACGATAACCATTAAGACGCCGGACGATGCACGAGGTGAAAATGGTATTACCATAACATCCGCATCCTGGACAAATATTGCAAATGCAAAAATAGCTTAAAATATGGGATGTTTAAATAGATTAAATAAAGCAATCTTAGTTGATTGCGATGGAGGAGCAACAGGCGTAGCCGAAATGCTTCTTGTCAACTTTGCGGATATTGCGTTTAAAAGCGTAGCAGACGGCATAGCGGACGTGGTTCTAGCAACCGGCGCTAAGGCCGTGCTGGTTGAAAGTAACAAGAAGGGTGTAAACGCTACGGAAGAGATAAAGACTAACGATAATGCGCCAACGGCGTTGACGCAGGCAGTTACGTTCACATTGTATCAGGGTGATGCAAACGGAACTTTGATTGTGAATCAGATTCTGAACGGTACATTTTTAGCACTTGTTAAAACTAAAGCCGGGAGATTCCGCGTTTACGGGTATAATTACGGTTTGGGCGCTACTGCTATTTCGGAGGACTTGAACGCGAACGGCGGTTTTACTACCATCACGCTATCGACATCAGAAAATGTTATTGGCGAGGCGCGTTTAAGCTTCGCGGGTGGTACTTATAACAGGCTTAGAGCCGCGGCGATCGTAACAGAATCATAAAGGAGGATATTATATGGCGTGTTTAAAAAAACTAGATCAGGATATAGCGTATGATTGCGCTAATTTTGCATTGATGGGTGGAACGGGTGAAATAGATGAAGCGATTATCATCAACTCATCAGACATCTCCACTATATCAGAAACCGGAGGGGTAGGGACAATCACGATGATAACCGGGAAAAAAGGGTACGTAGTTAACTCTGTTAACAACTCTGTGATGTATCAGGATGCAATCAAAACAAATGATACAGTACCCGCAGCAGAGGATCAGAGCGTTGTTATTAAGGTTATGTCGTCTGTTGATAGCACGGCTTATCGGTTGGCGTTAACGAGCCTTTTAAAAGGTAATTTTAGAGTAGCGCTAAAGTCTAAATCGGGTAAATATTATTTGGCAGGCGCGTTTTGTGGTTTGGAAGCATCGGACTTTGCAACCGATTCAAGTACAGGCGGTATTTCAACGGTGACACTTAAAACACCGGAAGCGTCAACGGGCGATATGCTGGTAACGCTTACCAAAGCGGCGTACGACGGTCTAAAGATACCGAAAGTTTAATAAATTAAAACAGTTTAAAAGATGGAAAAAATTACAGATATAGGGCAGATAGTTTCATTGTGCCAAACAATGACTAATCTAAAATTGGACATTGTGTGCGGTGCGGATCGCCTGTTTGCGCAACGCTGGTATGAAGAACGTTATTTGACAGGACAGCACACACGATACGTAATGAAGCCGGGACTATTCATCAACTCGATTGAAGACGGAAGAGTGTACCGCGCATTTAATACGAGCGACGAGAAGGCTGTAGAGTTCATGGAAGCAAATGAGAATTACAAGGACTATTTTATAGACTTGCAAGCAGAACCGGAAGCGCCTGTAGAAGGTGAACCGGAAGCAGAACCGGAAGCGCCTGTAGAAGGTGAACCGGAAGCCGTTCAAGTGATGGCGGCATCAGAGCCGGAACTATCGGAGGAAGAGATCGCGGCAGCAAAACGCAGTGAAGCGGCTAAAAAGGCAGCGGCTACTAGAGCAGCAAACAAGGCAGCAGCAGAAGCAGAAGCCGCCGAGGGTCTGAAAGAATTCGAAGAATAATATTTAAAAAGCAAATCAATGATCGCAGCAAAGAAAATAGAGTTAATAGTACGTAGGGCACTAAATTTAGTGCCGCGTACTTCGGAAGGGGTGGTTAGCTATGATGTAGATAACTTATACCCGCAACGTATCGCAAATCTTATCGACGCGAGCAAGACCGCCACGGCGTGTTGTGACAAGGCGAAAGAAAATATCATTTGCGAGGGCTTTGTTAACGAAGAATTTGCAGCGAGAACTAACGAGCATGGGCAGGACATGAACGACGTTTTAGAGTTCGTAGCCGATGAAATACCACGTTATCGGGGATACGCATTAATAGTACAATACGGCGGCGATGGTCGCCCTTTGTACTGTTATCCCGTGCCGTTCGGTTACGTTCGCGCCGTTCTTAACGAAGACTACAAACGCGATTCGATCGTGCGGAAATGGCGCGTATTCGATAACTGGGAGCGCGAGATGCTTAAAGACACGAACGTAAAAACAGGCGTAGTTTATCCGAATTTCAACCCAAAAAACTTTTGGAAAGAGTGCGAAGAGTACGGAGGTATCGAAAACCATCCGGGACAATTGTATTACGCTAACTTCTCAAACCGTCGCCCTTATCCGATCAGCCCGTTTCACGCAGTACAGCCAGAAATGGGGGCAGAACACGGAAACGCCCTGTACGTTGAGAACGTATTAGCGCGGGGATTCCACGCTTGTAGCGTCGTATCGCACGGAATGTTTCAGAGCGATCAAGAGCAAAACGAGTTCCGGGACGCTATTACCGAAATGATGGGGGTAGAAGGAACTGGCGCGGTACTCACAGTAAGAGACGAGAATGTAGGTATTACAGAGAAGCCCTTTATCCGGGTGGATCAAATCGGTACGCCTATCGATTCCGACCTGTATAAGTCATATTGCGAACCATTACGGAAAGACATTGCAATTTCTTGTTTTACAATTCCGATCCCGCTTATTGATTCTTCGCTTATCAGCTTTTCGAATGCATCCGGCGAAGTGGTTAAGGAGATGCAACGCGTTTACCGTCGTTCATTGGCGCGTGTCCGCGATAAAATCTCCCGCGATCTAGCTTATATATTCGACATAGACCCGGAACTAACTAAGATTAAAAACGATTTGGAAGGCGACGCGGATATTGTACCCGCCGACCAAGTAATAACAGATTGATATGGCATACCCGATTCAACTATTACGAGATTTATTCACGATCGCGAAGGACGTTAAAGATAGCGACATTGAAAAAGCATTTTATGAAGCCGATATGCTTGACATGTCGCCACAACTTCACCGATCGTATGAAGAGATACCGACGGAATACTTAAGTGATACCCCGGCGCGTACAGGAGCTAATAAAGTATTGTGCTACTACGCCTTTGCGCGTTACTTGCAGACAAGCGAGCAGCAGAGCACGGCGAGCGGCCTAAAAATACAAAACTATGGCGGCAGCTACGTTCTAGCCGATGATAACAAGGCGAGGCGTTTTGAGGCGGAACGCGGCAAAGCTGATTTATTTATAGTCCCGCTAATCAAGGCGTTTAAAACCGCCGGACTGATTGAAGAGGAATGTTCACACAGGGTACAATCTAGGATATGTTTGATAAAATAATGGATGGAGTTTTTGATGCGGCGCGTGTCGCGTCTCTGGCTTTCCTGCTAACAGTTACTAATGATGTGATGACTTTCTTTGTCCTGATAATCTTATTCGGCACATTGAATTTCATAGTGGGACTTATCGCGGGTTTAAGGGCTGGTGAAAAATACAGTCATAAAAAGGCTTTTCATGCCTTTTTCGAGTATGCGGTCGCGGCGATCGTGATTCTATTCACGGCGGCAGGCGCACGGCTTATAGAGCCGGGTGGGAACTATACGGACTTATTACGATTACTTACAACGTTATTTGCGTTAGTGTATTCTAAGAATATTATCCGTAACTTTAAGAAGATTCAGCCGGATAACGAGTTTATTGCGGTACTGGATATACTGATTAATACTAAATATTTGGACTTTATAAAAAATTTGAAAAATGCGAAACTTCACAATTCAAGAGCTAACCGCGTCAACGACAGCGGCGGCGAAGAAGATCAACAACGATCCGACGCCGGAAGCGGCAGAGAATCTGAAACAGCTAGTCAATAACGCGCTAGACCCTCTACGGGACGCGTACGGTAAACCGATCCGGGTTAATAGCGGATACAGATCACCCGCTCTAAACGCGGCGTTGAGAGGCTCTAAAACGTCGCAGCACATGAAGGGGCAAGCGGCGGACATTACAGCGGGGAGCAAACAGGAGAATAAGAAACTCTTTGAACTGGCGCAAAAACTCAATTTGCCGTTTTGCCAGCTTATCGATGAGAAGAATTTTTCATGGGTGCATATCTCATACGATCCGAACAACGTGAAACGTCAAATACTCCACCTATGAAAATAACATTAGATAAGATATTAGTGTGTTTGCTTGTCCTTCTCGCTATTTTATTGTTCACAGCATACAAGACAATAAAAAGGCAGTATAAAGAGCTAGAAAGGCAGGAAAACAACCTCACCGCGCTTAACTCTGAGGCTGTGGCTTTTAAGACTACGGCAGGCGATTATGCGGAACAGGCTAGGCAATTAAAGTTAGAGAAGGACGAGCTGGAACTGTATAACGCTGATCTATATAATAAGGTACGCGAGGCAGGAATAAAGATAAGAGAGCTAAAGAACGCGACGCGCGCCGAGACAGTTACTAAGGTGGACACCGTGGTTAGGACAGAATATCGGGACGGGAACAGAGAAAACCGGTTCGCACACTACTTCGACGGATGGAATGATATACAAGTTGAGTCTAAACTGGACACAACAATTATAAAATCTAGTAGTACCGACACGATCGACGTGATCGGATCAGTCAAGCAAAAGCGTTTTTTATTCTTTCGGATCGGAAAACCGAAACAAACGATAACCGTATCGAATAAAAACCCAAAATCTAAAATTCATGTAGAATTCTCGGCAGAATTCGACAAATAACGCCTTCCATCTTTTATAAACGCCCTATCATCTTTTGCACTTGAAAACTTAAAACGCTGATTCATAACGAGTTGGCGTTTTTGCATGTAAATAATTAAAATTTGTATCTATTACACTTAACTCACTAATAACTATTATTTTATCTATCAATATATATCTAATGTAAAAGATGTAAAGATGTTATATAGGGCTGACAGATAAATATTAGATAATACATAAAATATGTAAATATAGGTATTAATATGTGAATGAATTTATGGAAATATTTAAATATAAACTAATAGGGAAAGCACCCTTTACGTTTTACACTTCACCTGTTTTTGCCACTTAACTAACTGATACGCACGCAGTTAAGGGCGTAAACATACGTTGAAAAAGGGCTATTCTTCATTTACACTGTTATCAAACCTTCAAAACAGTTAATCAGAGTTAAATTACTAAGGTTTTTTGGGAAATAGTTTTGTAGTTCAAAATAAAGTTGTACCTTTGCAATATCGAAAGAGAAATGAGAGCGCCGCCAATCGTAACCAAAGGGCGTTAGAAGGGAAACACGGACGGTATCCCAATTCATTTGAAAAGAAGGTGCGGTATCCGCTTAATTGAAGCTATAAAGCCCGAATCTCAATCGATAAATAACTGAAAAGCCATAATAAACTTATTATCCTATTCCTAGACGGAGAACCGGATTAAATATTACTAGATATGGCAGCAATAGACATTTACAAGTTAGAAGCGTTCTTTTACAAGGTGATAACGGAGAGGATTAAAACGTGCGAAACGATTGGAGAGGTCACGAATATATACGGCTATCCGGGTATTTCGGGAATGATCTACAAAGATTTGCTACGAGAAGAAGAAGCCGGAAAAAAAATTAAATATAAAATCCGAGGCTTTATCATTCCACACGCCAAACGATACGAAAGCATTTTCGAACAAGCCCGGAAAGCCGCATTTTCCGATCACGTTAAAACCTTTAGAGGCTCTAATGAACTTAGTTTTAAATTCAATAAAAAGATGCAATGGAAAAAGTAGAACTTATCACAGTGGCGGAAGCCGCCCGGTTAGCGGAGTGCACCGAAAATGCCATACGCTACCAACTCAACGCCGGAAAGCTCACCCGATACGAGAACGGCGTAGGAAAAATCAGAGTGAACAAAAACGAGCTATTAGAAACAATTTTTAATTTTAAGAAAAAATGAAAGTAGTAATTGAATTATTAGGAAACGAGAGTAAACAGGATTTGTTGGCAACGTCTAACTATTTGCGCGAATTGGCAGGAGAAGCCGTACCGGAAGTAACGGAACATAAAACTGACCTCGATAAGTTGGCGGACGCAGTTGTAGAAGCAACAAAAGTGAAGACGGAAGAGAAGCCCAAAACAGTGGCCGAGATCGTAGAGTCGGAACGCGCCAAGACCCGTGTTAGACGTGCCGCGAAGCCCGCACCAGTAGAAGAGCCTAAAGCACCAGTAGAAGAGCCTAAAGCACCAGTAGAAG
>ERZ1034691.392-NODE-392-length-35837-cov-23.635515_pt1 | contig 35837 bp, 61 predicted proteins | sample MGYA00520638_ERZ1034691 | MGnify/ENA primary metagenome ERZ1034691 (study PRJEB33766, sample SAMN09781763) | gut metagenome | biome: gut microbiome | host: Homo sapiens | place: Madagascar | study: EMG produced TPA metagenomics assembly of the PRJNA485056 data...
TTGCGCGCCGATCGTCGTGGATGAAGATGGCGTGGTGCTGGCGGGACACACGCGGCTCAAGGCGCTAAAAAAGCTGGGGCGCAAAGAGGCAGAAGTGTGCGTGAAAACGGGCATGACGGAGGAGCAGAAAAAGAAGTATCGCCTCCTTGACAATAAAACGAACGAGTTGGCGGGATGGGACTTGGACGCGCTGGCGGCTGAGCTGGACGGGCTGGACTTTGGCGGCTTTGACTTTGGGTTTGGCGTGTCGCCCGACGGCGAGGTTGTGGAGGACGATTATGACGAGCCGCTGCCAGAGACCCCGACCGCGCGGCTCGGGGAGGTGTACCAGCTGGGCAGACATCGGCTCATGTGCGGCGACAGCACGGATATCCTTGCGGTGCAGAAGCTGTGCGACGGTGCGATTATGGATATGCTTTTGACCGACCCTCCGTACAACGTCGACTATGAAGGTGGCGCGGGAAAGATCAAAAACGACAATATGGAGGACGGGAAATTTAGAGAGTTCCTTTGCGCGGCGTTTCAATGCGCGAAAGAAGTGTTAAAGCCCGGCGGGGCTTTTCACATTTGGCACGCAGACACAGAGGGTTACAATTTCCGAGGTGCCTGCATCGATGCCGGGCTGAAGATCCGTCAATGTTTGATATGGGTCAAAAACACATTTGTACTTGGTCGACAGGATTTCCAATGGCAGCATGAGCCGTGCCTGGCGGGGGAAAATCCGCTCGACTACCCGGAAACCGAAGAGTACGAGGATGATTACCAGACGTGCATTTACGGCTGGAAGGACGGGCGGCACTATTGGTTCCGTGGACGTCGGCAGACCACGATTCTTGAGTTTGACAAGCCGACGAGGAGCGCCGAGCATCCTACTATGAAGCCCGTGAAGATGTTTGACTATGAGATGAAGTGCAACACGCAGCCGGGAGAAAACGTTCTCGACCTGTTCGGCGGCGCTGGTACGACCGTGATCGCAGCGGAGCAGAACGGAAGAAATGCGTTTGTCATGGAGCTTGACCCGAAATACGTTGATGTAATCATTGATAGATGGGAAAAGCTTACGGGGCAGACCGCTGTCCTGATATCAGACTAAGGAGGCGAAAAGCATGGCGGGAGGGCGACCGCGTAAAGACATAGAAAAAAAGCAGTTTGAAAGCTTGTGCGGTTTACAATGCCGCCTTGACGAAGTCGCCGCCTTTTTTGACTGCTCCGTCGCCACGGTGGAGCGATTCTGCCATCGCGAGTACGGCACAAGTTTTGCTCAAGTTTTCGCCGAAAAGCGCTGCCTTGGCAAAATTTCTTTACGGAGAAGCTCTTTTGCGCTGGCCGCGCGGAGCGCACCGATGGCCATTTATATCTGGGAAAACTGGTTTTCCGAGAAGGAAAACGCGGCGATCGAGAAGATCGATGACCTCATGACGCGCCTTGACGAGGAAGCGGGGGCAGAAGAGTGATCCAGACGCCGAAGCAGCGCGAGTACAGGCGCAACGCCACGCACCGCTGGAACGTCAAGACGGGCGCGACGCGAAGCGGGAAGACCTACGGCGATTATTTCCTGCTGCCGAAGCGTCTTCGGGCAGGAAGCGGCAAAGAGGGCGCGAACGTCATCCTCGGCAACACACGCGGCACGATCCAGCGAAACATCATCGAGCCGTTGCAGGATATGTACGGCACAACGCTTGTCTCGTCGATCCGAAGCGATAACACCGCGACGATCTTCGGGGAGCGTGTTCACTGTCTGGGCGCGGATAACAAAAAGCATGTTGACCGTCTTCGCGGTATGTCGATCAAGTATTGCTACGGCGATGAGGTCACGACGTGGCATCAAGACGTTTTCGATATGCTCAAGTCGCGACTCGACAAGCCGTACTCGATCTTCGACGGGACGTGCAACCCGGATTCGCCGCAGCACTGGTTCAAGCTGTTTCTCGACGGCGATGCGGACATTTACCAGCAGGCGTACACAATCGACGACAATCCGTTCCTTGATCCCGATTTTGTCGATAACATCAAGCGGGAGTATGCGGGGACGGTCTACTACGACCGATACATTCGCGGCCTATGGGTTGCGGCGGAAGGCGCGATCTATCGACCGTACTGCGATAATCCCGAGCGCTACATCATCGACGACGCGCCGCCCGTATGGACGGCAGAAATCGGGGTTGACTTCGGCGGCGGCACTTCCGCGCATGCTTTTGTCTGCGTAGGATACACGCCGCGCTATGCCGAAAAGATCATCCTCGACGAATATTGCGAGAAAGAGGCGCTCGATCCGGCACGGCTGGAGGCGGCGTTTGTCGCTTTTGTGCGCAAGTGCAAGGAGCGCTATCCCGTGTATGACGTTTACTGCGATTCGGCGGAGCAGACGCTTATCAACGGGCTTCGGCGCGCGGCGCTCGATGCGGGGTTGAACGTCAACGTCGCATCAGCGCTCAAAAAGCCGATCAATGACCGTATCCGCTGCGACTGCCGCTTGATGGCGAATGACCGCTTTAAGATCATGCGGCATTGCTCGGCGACGCGCGACGCGCTGATGACGGCGGTCTGGGACGCGACGAAGCTGACGGCGGATGTGCGGCTGGACAACGGCACGACCAACATCGACGTGTTGGATGCGCAGGAGTACGCGACCGAGCGGCACATGACGGAGCTGATGGAGTACCGCGCGCCGCGCCGCGATGACATTATCCGATGGGGGCTATAAGCGATGAGACTTTTGGACAAGATCAGACAGGGGGTGCGGAGGCTTACGGCAGACCTTAATGTGGGCAGGAGTTACAAGGACGTTTTCGAGCTGGACGGCGTGCCGCCTTTTCGGACGTTTTACAACTTTTGCATTTTCCCGGCGAAATACATTTATCGCGGCTTGTATAAGCCGTGGCACATCGTCCCCGCGCCGACAGTGGAAAATGACATGGCGACGCGGCAGCTTTTCCGGCTGAATATGGCGAAGGCCGTGTGCGCGGAAATGGCCGGGCTGGTGTGGAACGAGACGGCGAGCGTCAATATCTCGCGCGGCGACGTGATCGACGAGAACGACCCGCTTGAGAGATTTGTCCACGACGTCCTCGACGAAAACAATTTTTGGACGAAGATGCAGGAGCATATCGAGCAGGCGGCGGCGCTCGGCGGCGGGGCGCTCAAGGTCTTTGTGGATGGCGACCATGCAGAGGACGGGCAGATCATCAAAGGCACGGAGCATATCTGCATTGACTACTGCATGGCCGATCAGTTTATCCCGACGAGCTGGGATAATGCGGAGGTGCGCGAGGCGGTCTTCGTTTCCCGCGAGGCGAAAGACGGCTATTATTACACGCGGCTCGAGTGGCATAAGTGGGACGGCGACACCTACGTCATATCCAACGACCTTTACCGCGCGGATAAGCCGAGCGATCAAATGCCGGACAGTCAAGATATTCTCGGCGTGTGGTATCCGCTGGCGGCGGTGTATCCCAACATCGCGCCTGTCACGCCGATCAACGGCCTGACCAAGTCGCTGTTTTCGTACTACCGCACGCCGATGGCCAACAACGTCGACGACAACTCGCCGTTGGGCGTGCCGATCTATGCCAATGCTTTCGATACGCTTCACGCGCTGGATATTTGCTACGACTCCCTTGTGCGCGAGTTCCGCCTCGGAAAGCGACGTCTCGTCGTTCCGGCGAAGATGCTGCGTACGACGGTCGACGCACAGACGGGGCGGCTGCGGCGGTATTTCGATCCGAACGACGAGAGCTACGAGGCGCTTGCCACGGACACGGACGAGAGCTTGACGATCAAGGAGATCGCGCCAGAACTGCGCGTCGCCGATCATGTGCAGGGGATCAACTCAAACCTTTCCATCTTGTGTTTGCAGACGGGGCTTTCGGCGGGGACGTTTACGTTTGATCTCAACCAAGGGATCAAGACGGCGACGGAGGTCATCAGCGAGAACAGCAAGACGTACAAGACGATCACCAATTTCCAGACGCAGATTATCGCGGCGATCAAGCGGCTGGTGGAAAACATCATCACACTCGGCGCGCTGTATGATATCCAGCACGATGGGCAGAGCATTCGAGCGCTTGCGGCTGGTGACTATGACGTGACTGTGTCGATGGACGATGCGGTGCTGGAGGACGCACAGACGCGGATGCAGCGCGGCATTGACATGATGGCAAACGGCGTCCTGTCGAAGCACACGTTCTTGACCGATCCGAAATATGGTGTCGGTCTGACGGACGAGAAAGCGGAAGCGGAGCTGCAGCAGATCGCGGATGAGGGCAAGATCACGACCCGCGCGTTGGACATCTTCGGCGCGCAGACGATTGAGTGATGAGACATGCTGACAAATGCAGACCTCCTTAGGCTGGCTGAACCGCTCGAAGCGGTCTATGCGGATGCTGGGACAAGCCTGCTGATTAACGCGGCGGGTTTTTTTGACGACATCAAGGGCATCACGCCGGACGAGTGGCGGATGCGGATGCTGGCGCAGATCGGGCGGCTGACGGATGAGTCCATCGAGATCATCGCGTCGGCGACGGGCGTTGCTCCCGACATGCTGAAAAAGGCGCTCGAAGACGCCGCGAAGATGGAGCTGAAAGACGTGGACGCGGTGCTTGCCAACGCGGTCAAGGCGGGAAAAATCTCCGCGCCTGTCGTGGGAGCGGCGACCGACACGCGGGTGTATCAGGCGATCCAAGCGCTGGCATTGCAGGCGGGTGAGCGATTGAGCCTTGTCAACTCGACGATGCTCAGCTCTACGCTGCAAGCGTATGTGTCGGCGGTCAATGTGGGCTATGCTGAGGCGGCAGCAGTACTAAATGCGGCGGCGACGGGAACGGCAATCGGGATTGACAGCTTGCGCTCGGCGGTGCGAAAGTCGATCAAACAGCTCGGCGATCTTGGCATCGCGGGCTATGTGGACAGCGCGGGACGCAACTGGACGCCCGAGGCCTACGTCAACATGGTCGTGCGCACGACGACACACAACGCTGCGATTCAAGCGACGGTCGCTGAGGCGGCGGACTATGGCGTGGAGGTCTTCCAGGTATCGAGCCACAACGGGGCGCGACCGCTGTGCGCACCGTATCAAGGCAAGTTTTACACATGGGGCAGCACGGGCGGCGTCGTCCATGACCTTTATGGCGGGGAGTATAGATACGAGCCGATCAGCGCCACGAGCTACGGCGAACCCGCAGGGCTTTTTGGCATTAACTGTGGGCATCGCCCGATTCCTTTCGTTGACGGCTTTAGCGTCCCCGCGTCTACGGCATGGGAGCTGGACACGCCGGAAAAACGCGAAGAAAACGCGCACGCTTATCGCCTGTCGCAACAGCAGCGGGAAATGGAACGCTCCGTCCGCGCTGAACGCGAAAAGGCGGCGACGTACAAGGCGGCCGGTATGAATGCAGAGTACAAAGCCGCGATGGATCGCGTCCGCGACAAAATGACCGCGTATGAAGATTTTTGCGATGACAACGGCGTGACACCGCGCCGAGAAAGAACGGAAATTGTTTTTTACAAAGGAAGGGGAAAGTAAATGCCTACGAAATGTGAACATCGATGGATCGGTCTCGGCGCTGGCGTGCGCTGCATGCGCTGCGGGCTGGAGTTTACGACGGCGGAATACCGTGCGTATCTTGCCGCCGCCGAGAAGCCGAAACACGCCGCAGGACAGCGCAGGAAGCCGCAGGAGAAGCGCAACGACGAAGCAGGGGAAAACCCTAACGCGAAGGAGGCGGACGCACAGTGAACGAATTTGAGCGCTTGTGCGCGATGCTGAAAATCGCGTATGAAAACATCGTCGTCCTGCACCACCAAGCGGTGGGCAAAAATTGGAAGACGGTGCATGAGTGGATGGAAGAAATCTACGAAGCCGTGCAGAAGTGCGGCGACGATATGACGGAGGCCGGCATCATGCTGGGCTATCGTGAAGCGTCCATCGCCGACGCCGTTCTGGCGTTTCAGGGCGACGTTCTCACCGCCGAGCCGCGCGACAAAAACGAGACCTACATGGCGGCGCAGGGTATCCTCCGCACCCTTTGCGGGATGATCGAGGCCGCGAAGGTCGAAGCACCACCCGACGTGCAGAACCGCCTCGACGAATATGCTTACGAGTTCAATCTCACGGCGAATTACAAACTGGCACGCGCGCTGGAAGACCGCGACTGACGCGCCGATATATCAACGCTTGCGAAAGCCGTCCTTGTGGCGGCTTTTTGCATATACGCCGGGCGGGCGTAAAACGCAAAAATCACGCCGCCATCGTCTGACGCGGCGAAAAACAAGGAGACGTAAAATGGCAACCTTTACACGCGATGCAATCAAAACCATTCTCAACGACACGAAGCTGACGCCGGGGGAGAAGGAAGACAAGATCTTCGCCCTCCACGGGCAGCACCTTGCCGAGGGCTATGTGACTAAGGCCGAAGCCAAAACGGCAGCGGATGCGGCGCTGGCCGCAGTTCAGCCGCCCGATCCCAAACAGACGCAGGAGTATCTTGACCTTCAGGCGCAGTTCGACGCTTTCAAGAGCAAAGAGGACGCGCGCCGGAGCGAGGATTTCCGCGGTGTGAAGGACAAGTTCTTCGACGCCGTCTATTCTGCGATCGATCGCAGCAAGGACGCAAAGCCCGTATCCGAGCAGATCGAGCAGATGCGCGCGGATTATGCGGAGTATTTCTCCGATGACGACGCGCCGCAGCAGGGCGGAAGCCCTTCGTTCGGTGCGCAGTCTAAGGGCAATATGCCGCAGGGCAATGCCAACGGCAGCTTCGCCGCCGCGTGGGGCTATGGTGCATCGCGGGGCAAAACGGACGAAAAATAACAAAAAAGGAGCGAAAGCAATATGGCTTTTATGCAGACCGACGTGAACTACGCGACGCAGTACGCGCGCGAACTGGCAAACGTCTATCCCTATCTTTCCTACTTCTCCGATCTGTGGGGTGCGCCGAACAGCAACCGTTACCGCCCCGTCAACGGCAAAACCGTTGCCATTCCGTCCATGACGGTTTCCGGCGCGCGTGCCGTTGACCGCGACCATATCACGGGTGAGTTCTCCCGCCGCTGGAACAACGAGTGGCAGATGCTCACGATGGGCATGGATCGTGAGTGGGACACCATCATCGACCCCATGGACATCTCCGAAACTGGCGACGTCGCGACCATCGCCAACGTCACCCGCACGTTTAACGAACAGCAGAAAGTCCCCGAGATGGACGCCTATGCCGCGTCTCGTCTTGCGGGCTTTGCCAACGAGGCGGGCGGCATCGACACGACCGCGCTGACCGCCGAGAACATCCTCGCGCAGTGGGACGAGTATCTCGCCTACATGACCAACAATCGCGTCAACCGCGACCGCGTCCGCGTGAAGATCACGCCCGCCGCGTACAAGCTGCTCAAGGAGGCCGCTGGCATCACGCGTTTTATCGACGCTGGCACTGGCATCCGCAACATCGACCGCAACGTCGGCAAGCTCGACGGCGTGATCCTCGAGGAGGTTCCGTCCGACATCATGCAGACCGCGTTCGACTTCACGGAGGGCTGGGTTCCCAACGGCGGCGCGACCATCAACCTCCTGATGTACGACCCCGAGGCCATCGTCGCGCCCGTCGTCTACGACGTCGCTATGATGGGCGCGCCCACCGCGCAGTCTAAGGGCAAGTACGTTTATTACGAGCGCTATTACTACGACGTCTTCGCGCTCAACACCCGCTCCGCTGGTATCTTCGTCAACGCGTCGGCGGCGAACGCGCTTCGCACGCTGACCGTGACCTCCGTTGCGGGCGCTACGGCCGGCACTGACATCACCGTTCTCGGCGGCACTGGCAATGCGACCTCTGTCTATCTGTATGCGGCGGGCGCGTCTGCGAAGACCGTGACCGCTGGCACGAAGCTGACCGCCTCCGACTGGACGAAGCTGGAAGGCACGAAGGGCGTCAACGTCACCGGGCTGACCGCGGGCAACATCCTGACCGTCGTCGAGGCGAACCGCGACACGCTTATGCCCATCGCCTCCGGCACGGCGACCATCGTCAACCACGCGTAACGGAGGTGACGGCATGGCCTACGTTGATTATGCCTACTACACGGATAGCTACGGCGGCACGGACTTGACCGAAGCGGACTTTCCGACCTACGAAAAGAGGGCGGAAGCCGTGATCGATACCGTGACACGCTATTTCGTGCGGCAGAACGGCGTGGAATCCCTGCCAGAGCTTGTGCAGACGATGCTTAAAACGGCGGTATGCGCACAGGCCGACTATCTTCTGACGGTCGGCCTTGACGCCGCCGCGTCTGGCGTCCTCGGCACGGATTACACAGTTGGCAAAGTCCATGTCGGCGCTGGCGCTCTGGCAAACGCCAAAAGCGCGGCGCAGACGATGCTTTCCGCTGGCGCACAGGCGGCGCTCGAACAAAGCGGATTGCTCCAGCGGCATACGGGGACGGCACACGAGCCGTTCGCCCCGTTCCCGCTCGGATGGGGGTGACGGCGATGCTTCGACCGATCCCCAAACGTATCCTGTCGCAGACGATGACGCTCCACGTCCCGTCCGCCATGGATACCGACCAAAACGTGACCTACACCGATACCGTTGTGGCGCATGTGCATTTCCAGTCTGACCATCGCACGATCAAGCAGAAAGATAACACCGAGATCCAGACCACGGGCGTGCTGTTTATCGATCCTCGATACAGCCGCCCGGCTTTGGATTATCTGGCGCTTTCGGCGCAAGCGGAGGCGGTCGGCGCACAGCTGCGCGTGACGATTGACAATCAGACGCTCACCATCCTCAACGTTGATGCTGTGCCGGACGACACGGGGCGGCTCCATCATTGGGAGGTGACGACGGTATGAGCGTGGTCGTGCATTTTGACCGCAAAAGGACGTTTGATGCGATGGCAAAGGCGCTGTACGCGACCAAAAACGAGATTTTGGAGGACTGCCGATTTTACGCACGCGAGGACACGGGCGCGTTGATACGCTCCGGCCACGCGGAGGAAGTCGGCGGTGCGAATCCCGAGGTGGTAATCTCTTTCAGCACGCCGTATGCAGAACGCGTGTATTTTGAGGGCAAGCCGTCGACCGACAAAAACACGCACGCGTCTCTAAAATGGTGTCACGTTGCCGCAGAGAACAACCTTGAAAAGTGGACAAAAAACTGGGCGGCACGTGTGCTGAAAATGCTGGGTGATTGAGTATGGCAGAGACCAGTATCATCAAACAGGTGCTTGACGCGGTGCGCGCGCTGGCGCAGGGCAGCGGCTTTGCGTATGCGCCGATCGTCAACGGCGCGCTTACGCCGAACAACGGCTTGAGCATGACCCTTGCGGGCGGCGGCATGGATACGACGTTTTTAAGCGTCGGCCAGAGTATCAGCTTGACGCTGACGCTCAATGCTAAGCATGAGGATCAAGCGGCGGCGCAGAACGCGCTGAACAATCTGCACGCGTTTCTGACGCGGCGGAAAAGTTTCCCGCGCGGCAACGGCTGGCAGATCACGAGCATTACGACTGACAGCGTACCGATGTATCTTGACCGAGAGCAGAGCAAGCAATGGCTCTATGGATCGGGGCTGGCGGTGCGCTTTTATTACTTTCCCACAGAAAAAGGAGGCTAAAAAAGTATGGCTTATGCTTATGGCTTGATGACCATGTACGGCATCACGGCTAAAATCGGCACGAGCAAGGCGGCGGGCGATAGCGGCGCGTGGACGTATGCGCCGTTTGGCGATGGCATCGATAACCTCACTGAGGCGCTGAACGAGGTCGTGCAGCAGTACTTCTTTTTGACCGACAAGGGCTTTGCAAAAAACCATGTCACGGGCATGGCACCGACCTTCACGGTCACTGGCCGCCGTATCTATGGCGATGCGGCACAGGACTACATCTTCGGCAAAAAGTATGGGCTGGACGATCAGCGCATTTCGTCCTTCCAGCTTGAGTACCTTGACGCGTCGGAGGCGACGGTGACGATCACGTGCGATTGCACGATCGCCAACATGCAGGAGTTTTCCGGCGCGACGACCGACGACACGGCGATCTCCATGGAGATCCGCTTTGACGGCAAGCCCGAGGTAAAAAGCACGCCGAAAGGCTAATGCAGCGAGAGGGAGGGCTTGACGGCCTTCCCTCTTTTTTACTTTGAAAATTCGGCGGGGGAGAAACCCGTCTTTGAGGTGATAACATGGCAAAAATCATTACGCCGATATTGCGTGACACGATTGAGTTGTGCGATGCAAACGGCGCGGTCGTGGAAACGGTGTCGTATAGCGTCAACGTACTAAAGGCGTTTGAGGCAATCGCAGCGGCACAGGCGGAGTTTAATGCGGCGCTGGAAACCGACGACACGGAGCGCATCGGGCGCGCGTTTGTCGGCATGATGGCGTCGATCTTCGGGCAGGAGGCGACGGAACGCATTGTAAACTTTTACGGCGCGGAGACGCCGGAGGAAGCGAACAACCTCGTCTGGCTGGTCACGCCGATCATCGTGGATAACGTTTTCCCGGCGCTTGAAAAACAGCATGAGCAGATCATCGCAAGCAGAAAAGCATTGAGCAGATATGGGGCACGCGTTTGATCTAACGATGCCGCCGCCGATGATGCTGGAATACGATGGGCGGGAATATAAGCTCATACCGTGGTTTGACAACGTCCTGCTGATGCTGCGCGCGACAGAGGGACTTGATGCAGTAGACCGTGCGGACGTGATGTGCGCCTTTTTGGTGGATGGCGAATGCCCGTATGGCGATGCGGGATTTGTCGCGACGCTCATGGCGGCGTTTTTTGATGTGCGGGAGTCGGACGGCATGCCGCGCGCGATGGATTTTGAGCAGGATGCGGCGCTGATTTACGCGGCTTTTCGGCAGGCGTATGGCATCGACCTCCATGCGGAGATCGGGCGCATGCACTGGCTTACGTTTCTGGCGCTTTTGGAGGGGCTTCCGGGTGATACGCGCTTTTCGGACGTCGTGTCTATCCGCGTGCGTCCGCTACCCGACCCGACGAAGACGAACGCGAAGGAACGCGCGGAGCTGATGCACTTGAAGCAAAAGTATGCGGTACGCGTAAGCGAAGATGAAAGACAGAGCGGCTTGCAAAGCGGCTTGAGAAAAATCGCGGAGTGCCTTTTGGCACTTGCGGAGGAAGGAGACGAAAATGGCGAAAGTCGGCAGCGTTGAGTTTGGCGCGTCCCTCGATACGAGCAAAGTCGACGCAGGAATAAAAAAAATAACTGGCGATGCTAAAAAAGGCGCGTCGATAATCGATAAGGCTTTCAAGCGCGCGTTTTTGGCGATTGGTGCAGCGATTACGGCAAGCGCGGGCATCGGCATCAATTTCAATCGACAGATGGAGACGTACCAGACGTCGTTTGAGGTCATGACGGGCAGCTATGAAAAGGCCGCTGACCTTGTGGAGGAGCTGAAAAACCGCGCGGCGGCGACGCCGTTTGACCTCACGGATCTGGCGGATACGACCCAGCTCTTGATGAACTATGGCTTTACCACGGACAACGTTATCAGCTCCATGGAGATGCTCGGCGACATTGCACAGGGCGACTCGGAAAAGCTGTCGCGTATCGCGCTTGCGTATGGTCAGATGACGTCAGCGGGCAAAGTGACCTTGCAGGACGTAAAGCAGATGATCGAGGCGGGGTTTAACCCGCTGCAAGAGATCGTCGAGACGACGGGCGAGAGCATGGGTAGTCTGTATGATCGGATCAGCGATGGTACGATCAGCGTGGACGAGATCACGGCGGCGATGAAACGCAGCACGTCGGAGGGCGGAAAATATTTCCAGTCGATGAATAAGCAGTCGCAGACGTTAACCGGGCGCTGGAATACACTCAAAGACACGTTTGCGGAGGCAACGGGAACGCTTACAAAGGGGATCAGCGATTGGCTTCGCGACAAGGGTATCCCCGCCGCAAGCCGCGCGCTTGAGTGGCTTACGAAAAATTTTGAAGATCTGCTTCCGATCATTGAAACGGTAATTGCAGCGGCTGCCGGATTCTACATCGCGTTCAAATTCAAGGACGTCATAAAAGGCATTCAAGACGTCGGAGCGGCGCTGGCAACAGGTTCTGGCATCGCTGGTCTCGTCGTCGGCGCGCTGGCGGCGATGGCAGTCGTGATAACCAATGCTTATATTGAGGCAAACAAGGCGTCGGCCTACTTCACGACGCTTTCTGAACACCTCGAAGAAATCCACCAGTCCAGCCAAAACACCATCGAATCCATCGGCAACCTCGAAACCAGTTTTAATAAATTCGGGACTGAAACGGATTTCTCGACGCAGAAAGCGAACGAATATCTTGAGACGATCGACAAAATCTCCGAAGACGGCGTTCTGGCAACGGACGAGCAGGATGCGTTTAATGCGGCGATCGCCATGCTCCAAACGCTTTATCCCGGATTGCAGATTGAAATCGATGAAACCACGGGGCTGATTAAAGACGGCACGGATGCCATCCGCGATCAGATCGATATGATGAACCAACAGGCGATGGCAGCGGCGTTACAAAACCATTTGACGCAAGCGTATGACGAGCAGACGACTGCGACGATTAATATGCAGGCTGCACAAGGCGAGTATAATCGTGCGATCGAGCGGACGAATAACTTTTATGCTACATGGGGCGGTAGCATTTCTCAAGTAAACGCTCTTATGGGCACGAATTATAAGACGGTTGGCGAATGCGTCGAAGGCCTTGGCGGATGGACGGGCGCCACGGCAGAACAAACGGAAGAGGCACGGCAGTTATACAACAAACTGGTTGACCTTACTGGTGAGGAGGAAGAAAACGCGCAAGCCGTAGCTAAATCCAAAGAAAAATATGATGAAGCTCAAGACGCATATAACATTGCGGCTACGGCAGCGGAAGGATATGAATACGCGCTTGAAGAAGCGGTAAAGACGGGCGACTATTCGGCGGAATCCATCGGAAAGAATTATGACAAAATCGTGCATAAATCGAACGAAATGAAAGACAATGTCACGTCCGATGCCGAAGATGCTGCGCAGGCCGTGGCGAATGGCGGAAGCGGCAGCGGCGGCTGGGGCGGTGCGGCTGGCGTTGCAACGCGCGAACTCCAGAACAAATTCCAGCCGAATTTGCGCCGCGCGGGCATAAACGCGGCGCAGGGCGCGATTGATGGTATGCTGTCCAAACTCAGCGAACTGAAAAGCACGGCAAAATACCTTGCGTCGCAAGTCAACGGGTCGTTTAACGCGTGGCTCAAAATCCGGTCGCCCTCCCGCGTAATGATGGAAAGCGGTAAATTTGTCGTCGAGGGCGTCGCGGAAGGCATCGAAGATGCGGCGCATGTGGCGGAAAAAGCTGCGTCGAAGCTCGGCGAGGGCGTAGAGGCGGCGTTTGATGCGACGCCGCGAATGGACAACGTCGCGGCGGGCGCGGCGCTACAGCGCGTACAGATGCAGGAGGTGTACAGCAACATCTCGGCGCAGATGCAGACGGCTCCCGTCCATGTGCACGTGGATGTTGATGGCGCGGAGATTGCAAGCGCAACGGCGTTGCCTATGTCGTATGCTCTGGAGTCGCTGCGTATCGCCGAGGCACGGGGGTGAGTGATTATGATTTATAACGGCATTGATTTGGGACGCTATCTCAACGCGTACGGGTATAAGGGCGTCGATGACATCCCGATCAGCGCTACGATGTGGTCGCCGACGCTGGGCGATGGCGGGAAAATCAGCCTTTTCCGTCGTCCGACGGTTACGGTGACGTTGACGGCGGTGATCGAGACGGATGAGGCGGGAACGCTGGATGAAAAGCTGGCATATCTGCGCACGGTGCTTGTAGCCGGAAAGGCATTTGTGCCTATCGTTTTTGATGAGCGCGATGCGCTGACGAGGCGCGGACGCGTGACGAGCTTTACCGTGTCAAAGTACCTTTTTACCATCGCAGAGGTGATCGTGACGTTTGTCGTCGACCCGTACCGCTATGGCGCGGAAAAATGCGCGGCTGGAAGCGGCGGGAAAATCAGCGGCACGAACGCCGGGACGGCATCGGCGCTGGGCAAAGTCTCTTTTACGGTGGCGGAATCGCCCGAAACGCTGACGGTCACGCTTGCGGGGACGACTGGCGCGGTGCAGCTCGTGCAGCCCGCAAACGACACGCTCGATGGCGCGTGGGTGATCGACCTCGACCAGCGGACGGTCTACCTCGATGGCGCGCTGGCGATGCAGTTTGTGTCTTTTGCAAACACGACCTTTGAGACCTTCGAGGTCGCGCCGGGCGCGTTCGAGATCGACTTCTCGGCGGCGGTGACGGGGGCGACGTATAGCTACGTCGAAAGAAACCTATGATTACACGGGTACAGCTTCGCGACAGGCGGGACAACCTCATCGCGTATATCAAGACAACCGAGCTGACGAAATTCCAGCGTTATCGCGTGATTAACGGGCAGCACACGCTGGACATGGCTTTTGCGCCGGACACGCCGCTCCTGCCGAGCTTGCAAAAATACAACCGCATTCTTTTCTACGACACGGAAATCGGGCGATGGTTTGAGTTCTCCATCGCTTCCGTGACGCAGACGATCAAAAGCGTCACGATCAGCGCGGAGTCGTCTTTTTACTCGACGCTGTGCTGCTTTATCCCTTTTACGGATGTGACGGGGCGCACGGTCGTCAATGGCATGTACGAGCTTTTCGGCGAGGCGTATCCGGCATCGGAGTGGACTGTAGGCACGAGCGACGTGATGGGCAGCTACTACATGCAGCGCACGCGCTCGACGCTCAAGGACGCATTGATGGATTGGGCGCAAAAGTGCGGCGGCGAGATCGACCCGGAGGTGAGCGTGGCGGAAGATGGCACGATCACGCGCCGCGTCAACATTTACAAGCGCGTCGGCGAGGATCGCGGCTTGAGCTTGTATGACGACCGCGAGATCACAGACATCACGCGCAAGGTGCAGCAGGGCGATATCTACACGGCGGCATATGGCGTGGGAAACTACGTCGAGGGATCGGATCAGGCGTCGACGTTTGCGGACGTCGTCTGGTCAACCGGAAACGGAGACCCGGTGGATAAACCCGCAGGGCAGACCTATGTGAGTCTCGGCGCGGCGGCGATCGACCAGTACGGGCAGAACGTCGGCGGCACGCTCGTCGACCGATGCACGGCATACACCATCGACACGGCAGACCCGGCTACGCTCCTTGAGCGGACGTATGCGGCGCTTGTCGCACAGCTTGTCGATCCGACCGCGTATACCATCAAGGCGGCGGATTTCCCGTCGCTGGGGATCCCCACGTCGGAGGTCGGCTTTGGCGACACGGTCGGCGTGGTATCCACGGCGCTGGGCTTGCGCTTCCGCACGCGGTGCATCGGTAAGCGGACGGATTATCTCAACGGGCTTAACACCACCTATGAGTTTAACGAACGCCCGTATCAAGTGGTGCGCTCGATCTCGGCGATCAGCCAGACGGCGACGAACGCGGAGCGGATTGCGAACGAGTCTTTTTACGGCGCGGTTTTGGACAAATTTAATCGCGAAATCAATGCTGACCAAGCGCATGTGATCGCCGACCCCGCCGAAGGGTTTAACACTTACAACGCCGCGAACCCCGCAGACGCGACGAAGGTCACGTCGATCCGAGGCGGCAGCGTCCGCGTTGCCAACAGCAAGACGGCGGGACAGTGGAACTGGTCGACCGTCCTCACGGGCGACGGGCTGGTGATTAACCAACTGACCGCGCAGAAGATCGAGGGCGAGAATTTTGAACTCGATATGCAGACGGGTCTTCTGGCTTTTGGGGAGCGCGTGAATGGCGTGCTGAAACCCGTGATCCAGCTCCAAAGCACAGGCTTTGAGATCCTCGGCGACCAGATCAACGCGAAATTCTCGCCGGAACAGATGGCGTTTTTGAACAATGTCAACGGCGACATAATCGCGCAGTTTTCGGCGGTCGGCGCGGAAATGCCGACCGCGATTGTAAACGATGAGCTGATGATTGGACAGGCGCGCTTTATCCCGACAACGGATGCGCTGATGATCGTGATAAACGACAAGGAGGGAGGGCTGAACAATGGCTGACATTTCTGCCGGAGGGATTTGGTTCGGGTCGCAACCGAACATCTACTTTGACGTGTCGTACACGGTCACGCGCAATCTGACTGCGGTGAGCGTGTATTTTGACATCGGCATTTCTGGTGTCGGCGGCGCGTCGAAGTACGGGTACAACCTCACGGCACAGCCCGCTACGGCGTATGAAGTTTTTGACGTGACGGTGCTTAAAAACAACACGCCCATCCAGTGGGCGGCCTATACGGTGCAGACTGGCTGGTGCAACTTCACGGTTTCCGACCTCGCGCAGACGTCTGTGGCGATGCAGATCGTGTTCCGCTCAAACTCCGGGCGCACGACCATCTTCCCGTTTACCGTGACGCTGCCAAACCTCGCACCGTCCACGGTTGCGAGTGCGGTCGATTTTGTCGTCGGCAACGATCTCCCGATCGCGATTTCTCGGTCGTCTTCGACCTTTACGGCGCAGGCGCGCGTCTCGGTCGCTGGAAACGACCTCGGTGCGACGTGGGCGATTGACGGCACGGAGACGGTTCTGCCTCTGGCCGCATACGCGGAGCAAATTTACGGGTGGGTGACGGACTCCAACGCGGCGACGGCGGTGGTGTCCTTGACGACCTACAACGGCTCCACGATCATCGGCTCGACCGCGAAGACAGGCACGGCGCATTTGACGGCGGCGGAGTGCTTGCCGCTCTTTTCCACTTTTACGCTTTCCCACGATAAAGAGGGACTGACGGGCGCAGCGGGCGTGATCGTGCCGGGGTATACCAACGCGCTTGCGATGATCGAGACGCCCGCGACCGCGCGGAAGGGCGCGACGATGGTGCGTTACGACGCGGCGTGCGGAGACGTGACGGGCAGCGTCGCATACGCGTCGACGCCTGTATCGGTGCAGCTTGCGGGAATTAGCGGAAATGCCGTATCTGTATCGGCAGTGGATAGTCGCGGGAACGCGACGAAGGTGTCGCAGGGGCTGACGGTGCTGGATTACGTTCCGCCCGCAATCGGTACGCTCACGCTGACGCGCGACAATCAAGTCGATGAGACGGCGGTGATGACGTACTCCGGCACGATCTGGAACAAGACCTTCGGGGCGCGGAAAAATGCGGTTGTGTCTTCGGCTTGGCGCTATCGACAGGCGGGCGCGGAGACATGGACGAGCGGCACGACGGCGATCATGCCGACGGTCAATGCCGACGGTACGTTTTCTTTTTCCGGCGCCTTTACTCCCGCTTCGGGCGGCTGGGCGTCGGACAAGTCGTATGAGATCGAGATCACGTTGACCGACTGCGTGACGAGCGCGTCGATGACGGCTACGCTCAACGTTGGCGTGCCGGGAATCTATCTGAAGCGCACAGGGGCTGCGTACCAGGTCGGCATCGGCAAAATCCCCGACATCGCTGACGGCGTCGACATCAAAGGCTTGCTAAAAATCGGCGGCTTTGCCGATCCTCCCGGAGTGCGAGACGGGCTGAATGTCCCGATGAAACCGAAGTTGCTTTGGAGCGGCTCGTGGACGAGCGGCAGCATCACGGTCGGCGATTTTTCGTCGTACAAGTTGCTTCTCGTTCAGACGACCGATGGAGACAGCGCAGTTTGCTGGAAAGACGGGAGCTTGTTATTGGGTGGCGGGCTATATCCTCTTAGTGGATCGTCTGGCCAAATGGCGTATTCTGTGCGCGCCAGTTTCGACGCCAACACACTTACGCTCCAAAATTCTTACGCGCTCGTTCACGGCATCAGCGGGCAGCATTCCGGCCAATATGGTCGAACCGTAAGCGCAATCTACGGACTGCTTTTGAACGATGACATTCTGTGAGAGGGGGGATAAACATGATTGTAAATTATCAAACCGACGAAAGCGGGAGACTTCAAAGCGTGACGACGTATCCGCTTGACGAAGCCCTTCCGATGTTCGAACTGCCAGACGATTTCGACCTGAAAACGATCCGCGATTATATCTTTGTGAATGGCGAATTTTTGCGCGAGGTGCTGCCGAATCTCACAGATCGCAGGATTGAGCTTGAGCAAAATCTCGCACAGACGGACTACATCGTAGCGAAGGCTGTGGAGTCGCTTTTGGAAGCCGACAGTCTGCCGTCTCTTTTGGCGGCTTTGAAATCGATCCGCGCGGAATACGCGGACGTGCTGGCACAGCGCGCGGAATGGCGCGCGGAAATTAACAAGCTGGAGGAACAGGGTGATGACGCATGAAGAATTGATCGCACTCACACACGACAACGAGCAGAGATGCAAGAGCAACACGCACCGCATCGACAAGCTTGAGGAGCAGCAGAAGCAGCTTAACAAGCTCGTTTCGTCCGTCGCCGTCCTCGCCGAGAGGCAGAGCCAGATCGGGGACGATGTGGACGCTATCAAACGCGAGATCAAAGTCCTCGCCGAGAAGCCCGCGAAGCGCTGGGACGGCATCGTGGACAAGATCATCAGCGCGATCATCGCGGCGATCATGGGCTACGCGCTGGCGCGGATCGGGCTGGGCTGACGCAAGACGATCAAGTTACCATCAAGTTACCATCAAGTGACCGTAACATAACAAAATCCGCTGGTAACATAACAACATTTTTGCGAAAATGAACAAAAATCGAGAATAAGTGAACGGTTTTTGCAAAAAAGTAACAAAAATCGATGTTATATTTACAAAAAAGTGTGATGAAAACTGTACCTATACTTACAATTTTTTCCAAAGGAAAGAGGGCGATCAAATGAAACTCTTTATCAGTCAGCCGATGAAAGGTAAAACTAACGAGTGGATCAAGGCCGAACGTGACTACGTTGCGAAGAAATTTCCCGACGCGGAAATCATCGAATCATTTTTCGAAGACGCGCCTGCTGACGTCGCGCCGCTTTGGTATCTTGGCGAAAGTATCAAGCTGCTCGGCGAAGCGGACGCCGTGTATTTCTGCGAGGGCTGGCACGACGCCAACGGCTGCACCATCGAGCATGAGTGCGCCGTGAGATATGGCAAAAAACTCATTTACGAAAGCTGAAAGGAGAAAATCAAATGATCCGCAAAAACCTTGCAAAGCTGATCGACCTGAAATCGATCGTGACCCTGCTCATGACGATCTTCATGGGCGTCCTGCTCTTTGGCGGCGTTCAGACTCCGCAGGATTTGACTGCGCTGTACGCTTCCAGCTACGGCGCGGTCATGACCTACTACTTTACCAGACCAAAGGACAGCAAAATCGACGGCTAAACCAATAAAAAATCGCGCACTAAATTTTAATTGCATGGCGCGAAATTAAACGAATCTTAAATAGGAGGAAACAAAATGGCTAAAGTCTATCTTTCGCCGTCTTCGCAGAATGACAATCACTACGCGTATGGTGGCACGACCGAAGCGGCACAGTGCATGAGAATTGCGCACGCTTGTGAAGCGGCTCTGAATCGGTGTGGCGTTGAAGTCGTCACTGGCGGCGGCACGATGTATACGCGCGTGCCGGAATCCAATCGCTGGGGCGCTGACCTCCACGTAGCGATCCACACGAACGCGGCGAACGGGCAGACGACCGGGACGCGCTGCTATGGTTATCGTGCGGGTGGCGATGGCTTCCGTGCAGCACAGGCGATTTTTAATGTCCTCGCCCCGATCACGCCCGGCACGTCCGAAGGTGTGTTTGAAAATCGGTCGTGGTACGAAATGGTCAAAACGAGAGCGGCTTGTGCTTATGTCGAATGCGAATTTCACGATGTGCCGGAGACGGCGAAGTGGATCATCGAGCATACGACGGAGATTGGCGAAGCAATCGCGCAGGGTATCTGCAACTTTTACGGTGTGGCGTATGTCCACGAAACGCTGATCGCGCCGGAAACCCCGGCACAGCTTTATCGCGTGCAGTGTGGCGCTTTTTCGAAAAAGGAAAACGCGGAAGCGCTCGTCGCGCGTCTGAAAGCGGCAGGGTTTGACGCGATCATCAAGTAAACATTTTCAACAGCGCCCTTCGGGGCGCTTATTTTTTTTGCAAGAATTTATATTTCTTTCAAATTGCTGTTGACTTTTATACACGTAGCGTATATAATAGTATCTGTAAGGGAGATAAGAAACCCAAACAAAAAGCAGGAGGCAAACACCATGGAAAAGGCTTTCAAAGAGATTTCGGTCGAGGAACTCATGCAGTATCTGCGCGGAAAAGAAGAACGCGTATACAATGATTATTACCAGAGAGAAATGATCTGCTTCAAGGTGCATGTCCGCGAAGATGGGAAAATCATCCCGGAAGGATGCAGCGCGACATATGATCTTGGGCGGATCAATGTCATCGATCTTTTTGAGATCGACGATGAAATCTTTTATGTTTACTCGTCCCCCAAAATTTATGATCTCAACCCAGAAGAAGGGCTTGCAAAGGCAAGCGAATTTCTGGCAACGAAGATCAACAAATGGCTGCATCGGACTTGGCGTTAATGCAGATCGAAAAAAATCTCAAAATTTCAAATTATTCACATTTTCTTGTTGACTTTTGTACGCACTGCGTATATAATAATACTTGCAAGGGACATGAGAATCCCGAATAAAAAGCAGGAGGCAGACAAAAATGGCTATCACGAAGGACATCATCGCACTGGCAAAAAAGATCGACAACGCGCCGAATTGGGACATGGACGATTGCGCGGCGCTCTGTGAAGCGCTCGACATGGGCAACGATTGGGACGCGGCGGACGGCGAGACCTGGGAGGCCGTCGCCGAGAAGGCCGTCGCGATCGCACTGAAGGACAGCAAGCCCGTCTACCTGAGTGTCGACAACGGCACGACCTACATCGCCGCAGACGAAGACGACGAGCTGCAGGCCGCCATCGACAAGGTCGGCTGGAACACGATCGTGAATTTTATGGACGACGACGCCCGCGAGAAAGCGCACCGCGACGTCGCGCCCTGCACCGACCTGGAGTTCCTCAAGTACTACCTTGAGATCGCGCCGTATGATATCGTGATCGGCTAAATCTTAATGGCGGCTTCGACCGCCATTTCCCTTATTTTTTTGGAGGTTTACAATGCAGAAAGAATATCACTTTGACCATGGCACGGAGAAAATGACCGCCGTCTATGACGATTATGACGGCAAATACAACCCCGCCGCGACGATCTATTATGGCGACGAGGCGGGAAAATTTGAGGCCTGCCGTCTCCATGTGCGTGATTTTGACCACATGCTGGAGGTCGTCCACGATTTCCGGCTGCTCGAGCACGAGATCGACGCCGAGGCGCACTCCTACGCGGAGCTGGAAGACGAAGACGAGTAAAGATGTAAAAACGGGAGGGAAAAACCATGAAAAAGATTATCAATGGCAAGCGTTACGACACCGAGACTGCAGAAGCGGTCGGCTATTGGGACAGCGATGTCGGGAAAAGCAGCTTCCTCTGGTATGAGGAGACGCTGTACCAGAAACGCGGCGGTGAGTTTTTCCTGCATGGCTACGGTCATGCCGCGTCGCCGTATGCACAATCGGACGGCGAAGGCGGGAGCGATCCGGGCGAAAAGATCACACCGCTCACCTATGACGAGGCGCGCGAGTGGGCAGAGACACATCTCGATGCGGATCGGTATGAAGAGCTTTTCCCGGTCGCGGACGATGATGAGACGATGCGAAGCGCGGCAGACTGCATGCGGCTGCGCGAGAAGACGGGGATGAAGCGGACGACGTTCTGCGATCACATCGGGATCCCGTACCGCACATGGCAGTCGTGGGAGATGGGAGATCGTCAGATCCCCGCATACATTTTTGACCTCGTGGAGACGAAGCTAAAGTACGACGGGATCATCGCGGAGTAAAAATCAAAGGAGCGGGCAGAAACGCCCGCTCTTTTTTTGCAAAAATTATTTCTGAAAATCTCAATTTCTCACATTCTCCTGTTGACTTTTATACGCATTGCGTATATAATAGTACTTGTAAGGGAGATAGGAAAACCCAAACAAAAAGCAGGAGGCAAACAGAGATGAAAGGCACTGAAAAGCAGATCGCATGGGCGAAGGACATTATCGCGCGGGACATGGAGACCGTGAAGAAGTACGTTGAAAACGGTTACAAGAATACGCCCTATGCCGAAGACCCGCGCATTAACCGCGAAGAAGACCGCCGGATTATGCACATCGCCGAAATGGCTGGCTTTGATGGCAATGACGATAGCGCGGAGGCGGCGATTGAAGGATATGCAGGGTTTACTACCGTGTGGGCTATGGATCTTCCCAAAGCGGAGAAAAAAGCTATTTTCAAAAAGTGCGACGAGCTGTATCGCGACTACGTCATCAAGCTCGTCACCGAGTATCTTTCCCGCGATGACCTTGATGCGGCGACTATCATCGAAAACCGCAAAGGCATGTCGCTCCTCGGGCTGCCGCGCTGCTGATGGTTACCCACGCTTTTACCCACAACACCGCAATGCGTCCCGATACACAGCGGACGAAACGCGGTGCTTTTTCTTTGCCAGCGAACAGAATGGAACGCGGCGGGCTTTAACGGAATTTCAAAAATCTAACGTAGATATAACGCATTTGCGCTTGAAAAACCTTTGAAATTCAATGTTTCACGTGAAACTGTCGCCATGTTTACCCACCATCTGACCCACTACAGCCCAAAACGGGTCACAAAATCGTCCATTCGGTCGGAGGACTCCTCCAGCATTTGATCATTCACGGCGGCATACACCTCCAGCGTGAACGCTGCCGAAGCGTGGCCGAGCGCCCCTTGCACAGTGCGCGGATCGTCTCCGGCACGAAGCGCGTTGACCGTATAGGTATGCCGAAAAATGTGCGGGTGCATCGGCACGTCGATATCTTGCGACGCTTTTTTGATCGCGCGGCGCACAGAAGCGGCGCGGACGGCTTCGCCTGTCGGAGAGCAGAAGACCAGCCCAACGGGACAGCGAACGCCCGTCTCCAAAAACATGGCGGTCTGCTCGGCACGATGCGCGCGAAGCCGCTCCATGACGACGGACGGCGGGCAGAGCTTGCGCTTTTTCCCAGATTTCGGCGGCGTGAAAATGAGACGAGGCGCGTTTTTCTCCGTCAACTGGCGATCGATCGTGATAAAGCCGTTTGCAAAGTCGACCCTGTCCCATGTCAGCCCGATCGCTTCGCTGATGCGAACCCCGGTAAAAGCTAAAAAAAAGAGAAACAGTCCGTATTGCGTTTTTTCGCCCTCGGCGAGAACATGGGCGAGTTCGTCGTCCGAAAGAATGACGATATCGGGCTTTGATTTTTTCGGCGGCGTGGTTTTTGACACGGGGTTGAATGGGATCAATCCAGCACGCTCGGCGTCGCCAAACATCCCGCCGAGCGCGGCGCGGAGCAGTATCTTCGAGTTCTGCCCGAGATCGACGGTGTTGAAGATTGCTTGCAACTGGTACGCGGTCACTTTGGAAAGGCGCATTTTTCCGATCGCGGGAAGAACGTGGAGGCGAAGCATGAGAGCATATAGGTCGCGCGATGACTCGCGCAAGTCCTGCTTGTAATCGCGGAGCCATTCTTCTGCCCACGCTGCGACCGTGATCTTCGATGGATCGCGGAACGTCCCCGCGTCGACCTCTGCCACGGCCTTTGCCAGCTTCCTCCGCGCCTCGGCCTGCGTCGCTCCGTAAACCGACTTGTACCGACGCTTCCCGGTCAGCGGATCGACGCCGGGAGAGAAGCGTCCCTCCCAGCGTCCGTCTTTTCGCTGCCGTATGCTTCCACCGCCGCGCGGTGCGCGTTTCTTTGCCATGGGATCACATTCTTTCAATTTTTATTTTTTTGCGGCGATTTTTTTGTCGATGGCAGCGATGGCACGCTCAAGACGCGCGATTTCGTCTTTTTCCCGGCTGTTCCATGCGATCCGATCGATGAGCTGTTGATACAGGGATTTTGACTGCTCATAGTTCCCGCGATTTTTCTCGATGATCGCCAACCGCTCCAAAGTGACGATCCGACCCGTAAAGCCGTGCGCGATTTCCTCGGCGGCGACACCACGCGGCGCATAGCCCAGCTCTTTATAACGGGCGGCGGTTTCCGCTTTGGTGTACTCGTCCAGGATTGGAAGCTCTGCAATGTCTTCTTTGCAATACCGAATACAATCGGCCAGAAGGTCAGGGTCTTCCCGATGGCGATAACAGTACTCCGCGAAAGCCTGTCGATTTAAGTGCTTGGCGATGGGATCTGGGGAGCGAAAATATTGCGTTTTCAACTCGAGGTAAACATTGAAATCAAAGGGCTTTTTCATAATAAAATCAACCGCCTTTCAAAAACATGTAAAAATTAACGATTCTTAACGGCAAATGTTGGTTTTTTCTGCTATAATGGAGGTAACACACAAAACGGAGGCGAAAGTAATGACCCGTGAAGACCGTCTGTTTCTTTCCGCCCTGCGCCGTTTTGAGCGACGCGCGACGCTGCGTTTTATCGCGCGCGTCATTTTCCATCGTCTTTTTCGACGTTCGCGCCGCGCTCGATCATCTCTTTAAGGATTTCGGCGCGGTCTTCTTCTGGCAGATGACGAAAGCACGTCAGCGCCAGCCGCTCTAAAAAGGTGAGCTTCCCTAAGTCCTCGGCGTCCGCTTCGGCGGGCGCTTTTTCTTTTTGTAAATTTCGTTCTCCGTTTAAGTCTTCCCGACCGAGGATATAGCCGACAGGAACATTGAAAATCTCTGACATTTGCGTAAGGACATCAATACTCGGCTCTGATTTTCCCGTTTCCCATTGACTGACCGATGTCTGCGTTATATGCAGCTTTTCAGCAAGCTCTGCTTGGGACATGCGCGCTTCTTTGCGCAAAGCCTTGACCCTCAACATTTTCATCGCACCTCCTTACGATTATTATATAGCTTTTTATCCGTAAAATAAATAAAAAGTTTTATCGCAAAAACGCTTGAATTTTATAGTTAACAGCTATATAATAACTATAAAGAACAGCAATGGAGGTGGAAAACGAATTGCGATTGAAACAAATCCGCTTGAAACGAGGGCTAACGCAGTGCGACATTGCTAAAGCTGCTGGCGTTAAACAGCCGAGCGTTGTCTCGTGGGAGAATGGAAGCCATCTTCCGTCCCCGCGCAGAACGGCGGCACTGCTCAAAGCCCTCGATTGCACTTTTGAAGAGCTTTTTGAGGAGGAGGACTTTAAACGTGGAAAACGCCGTTGAGTTGCCGAAAATGTTTTTGACGGTGCTGGAGGCCGCGCAGATCTGTAGCGTCGGCAAGACGAAGATGCACGAGCTGACGCATATCGAGGGCTTTCCCGCGATCCGCGTCGGGAAGCGCGTCCTCGTGATCGCGTCGAAACTGGAAGCATGGATGATTGCAAACAGCGATCGTCTGTGACATACAAAGGAGGCAAAGATGAAAAAGAAGGTTTTGCAGTACACGGTCAGCGACATCAATCGCAAGACGCTCGGGACGCACGCGCGGAACATCCGCGTCGGTCATCCGCTTGCGTTCATCGCGGCGCACACCGCGCTCGTGGATTCGATCCGCGCGAACGTCAAAAACCGCTTTGGCGACGACGAGGAGATGGTCGACGGCGTGCTTCACGTTTTGGCGGCGACGCTTTTGACGGGGCAGGGGCAGAAGATCATCGACGACCTCGACGCGATGGCGGAAGGTGATGAGCATGATTAAGCACGAGAAAGTGGTTCTGGGCTGCCGCCTTTTGAAGACGCGCAATCAATGCCCGCAGCACGAGTGCAAGTCCTGCGGCTGGAACGATGATGTCATTGCACGGCGGGCGAAGAATCGCCGATTCGGCAGAGACAAAGACGGACTGTATGGCTATCGCTACAGAAAGGAATAATACGATGAACGCAAATAAAAAAGCCCCGGAGATCGGCAAAATCGCTCGGGGCAAAGCAGGAGACTCACGGATGACTACTGCCGGAAGCCTCGTGCCAATTGTAACACACGCGACGCGCGGACGCAAGCGCAAAATGCGCCGCGCGGGAATTATGGACTTTTTTGGCTTTGAGTGGCCGAGCGGGCGCGACATACTGACGTTTCTGGGGCTGTGCGGCTTCGCGCTGGCGCTTCTCTGGGCGGTCGGACAGCTTGCGATTTTGATGGGGGTGGCGTGATGTCGAAAGTGAACACGGTGACGATCGACAAAGAGTATTTGCGCGAACAGCTTGAGCGGAGCGGCAAGACGGCGAATTTCGTCTCCCGCGAACTGGGTCGAAGCGCACATTACGTCTCGAACCTCATGTGTCCGGGATCGGCGGGGACGCTGCCCGTCTACGCGGCAGAGCGGATGGCAGAGATCATCGGCGCGGATTTCAAACGGCTGACGCGGCGTGAAGAAAAGCCGAAGTCCGAACCCATGCCGGACACATCGGAATATCTGAAAGCGGACGATGCGACGCTGCGGCAGCTCGTCGATCAGCTTTACGCGATGAACGCGAAGCTGAACGTGCTTTACAAGATGGTCGCGAAGATCGAGGAGGCGGTTTTTAATGGGACACGCGTTTGATGATCGACTCGTTGATGAGCTGATTAAAGAGCATCAGTGGGACGAGGACATCGCCTACTGCTTGGCGCTGATCGCCGAGGGCTGGGAGAGCCTCGGGAAACAGGAAAAGTGACACGGCACAACGCCGGAAAGGATAGAAAAATGAATCTGTACGAAATCGATCGTGAAATTTTGGCTTGTATCGACATGGAGACCGGGGAGATCGTCGACGGCGCGAAGCTGGAAGCACTCCAGATCGCACGCGACGAGAAGATCGAGAACGTCGCGTTGTGGGTGAAAAACCTCATGGCGGAAGCCGCCGCGCTCAAGGCTGAGAAGGAGGCGTTCGCGGAACGCCAGAAGGCAGCGGAGAAGAAGGCGGAGAGCCTCAAGCGCTGGCTTTCCGGCGCGCTCGGCGGACAGAAATTTACGACCGAACGCGTCGCCGTCTCTTTCCGCAAGTCCGAAGGCGTCATCGTGGAGGACGCGGAAGCGTTCGTCGTGTGGGCGCAGACGTGCGGACGGGAAGATCTTCTGACGATCAAAGCGCCGGAGATCAACAAGGCCGAAGTCAAAAAGGCGTTGAAGGGCAACGAAGAACTGGATTTCGTTTCGCTCGAAACCCGTTCCAACATCACCATCAAATAAGGAGAAACAACAATGAGTGGTATGTTTAAGCCTTTGGGCGCGGAAGACATTGAGTGCAGGATCGCGCAGACAAAGCCGAACGGCTTGTCGCTCCTGCTTTACAAGACGGCACGGACGGACGCGAACGTCCTTGACAAGGTCGTGGGCGTCGCCAATTGGCAGAACGACTACAAGGTGATCGACGGAACGCTTTTCTGCGGCATCGGCATCTACACGGTGGGAAACGGCTGGGTTTGGAAGTGGGACGCCGGATCGGAAAGCAACGTGGCGAAGGACAAAGGCGAAGCCTCCGACGCGTTCAAACGCGCGGGTTTCCGCTTCGGGATCGGGCGCGAGCTTTACACAGCTCCTTTTATCTGGATTCCGGCGGGGAAATGCACCATCAAACGCGCGACGAAAAACGGAAAAGAAGTCTCCGAGTGCTACGATCGCTTCCGCGTGGCGGCGATCGAGTACGATGACGACAAGATTACGCACCTCGTCGTCGAAAACGTGACGATGGGCGCGAAGGTCTTCTGGTGGGATCGCGCCGGAGCGACGCCGAAACCCGCGACGGCGGACGAGGAACCGTGGGATGCCTCCCGCGTGCAGACGGCGACGATGGCAGTCAACGTGATGACAGCGAAACAGGTCGGTGCAATCTCGGCGCTCGTCAAAGAGACTTTCGGCGGCCACGCGCTGACGCGGGAAGCGTTTGAGGCTTGCACGGGCTACACCGTCCAGCAACTGGCGCACAAGGAAATCCCGTCGAGCCAGTACGACGCGATCGTGTCGAAGCTGACGCTGACGCCGGAAGACGCGGCGCGCGTGATCGAGGAGATCGAGCATGGACGCGAGACTGCATGACTTGACGATGACGCGGGACGGAGCGGCGATCTTGTCGCTCCGCGTCCCCGTATCCGCCGCCAGCGCGATCTTTGACGAGCTGAAAGACGCGGACGTGACCGTGGAGATTAAGAAAAAGCGGAAGCGTCGAAGCCTTGCGGCAAATGATTACGCGTGGGCGCTGATGGATAAAATTGCCGAAAAGGCGCGCGTCCCCGTTGCGGACGTATACCGCAACGCAATCCGCAACGTCGGCGGCAACGTGACGAGCGTATGCGTGCAGGACGAGGCCGTCTACGCGCTCCAGATCAACTGGTCGAAAAACGGCAAAGGCTGGGTCACGGACGTCGGAGAAAGCAAAATACCCGGCTGTACGGTGGTTTATCTCTACGCCGGATCAAGTACGTTTGATACCGCGCAAATGTCGCGGCTGATCGACAACATCGTGCAGGACGCTAAGGCTTTGGGCATCGAGACGATGCCGCCGAAGGAACTGGACGCGCTGCTGGAACATTGGGAGGAGAAACATGGCCGAGAATAACAGGTTTGTGATTTACAACGACGATGCGGTTTTGCTGTCACGGCTCGACAGTGACGTATGCTTGGATATTATCACCAATGTCGTCGAGTATGCGGTGTATGGAAATGAACCCGATCTTGATGAGAACACAACGGATTACAACGCGCTCGTCATGCTGGCGAGTATCGGCATCATCAACAAAATCAAGCGCGACAGAGCCGGAGAGGAAGACTGAAATGGCGCAGACTGCTGGATTTATGGTGTATCACGGCGACGGAAAAAACCTTGAGATGCTGGACAACGATTCGCTCGGCGCTATCATGCGCGCGCTGATCCGATATGCACGCGAAGGAGAAGAACCCGTCGATCTCGACCCGATGGCGAAGGTTATTTTTGCAATGCTCCGAGAAAAAATCGATTTTGATGCGCTTAAATACCAAAAGAAGAGCGAAGCAGGAGCAAAAAGCGGCGGCAGACCGAAAGCAGAAGAAAGCAGCAAAAAGCAGACGGAAGCAGACGAAAGCAAAAATAAGCAGGCGGAAGCAGAAGGAAGCAGCGACGATCAAACGGGGGTAAATACTAAATCTTATACCTTAAATCTTAGACCTTATACCTTAAATCCTAAATCTGACACTATCCTGTCGGATAGTGATAATGGCGGCGAAGCCGCCAACGCGCACGCGTGTGCGCGCGAGACGCACGATGCTCCCGACACGGATGACGGGAGCATGGCAACTGGTACAGAAAACGTACAAGTTGCAGCTCAAAAGCCGAAGAAGGCGAAAAAGCCGACGGATGCCGCCTTGATCGCCGAGGCCATTAAAGACTATGCGGACGGCGACGCGGAGCTGGAAGGGCTTTTGCAGGATTGGATGGCCAATCGCAAGGCCAAACGGCAGCCGCAGACGATCCGTGCTATCCAGCTCAATCTTGACAAGCTGGACGCGATGGCGCAGGAAAGCGGGATGCCCGTCAAAGCCTATCTGCGCGACGTGATCGCGCGGGGCTGGGCGGCGTTCTTTGTGATCAAGGACGGCGGCGGTGGAGGCTATCGTGCTTCGCCGCGCCCGCAACAGCCGCAATCGACGGCGGACTATTACCTGCAACTGATGCAAGAAATGGAGTGAGTGCAATGACGCAAAAAGAGGTCGCCGCGATTTTGGCGGTGCTGGCTGCGATATATCCCGACACGGGCAAAACGCAAAGCGCGGATGTCAAAAAAAGTGTTGCCGGGATCTGGTGGAAATCGCTTATGGATATCCCTTTCGACCTTGCGAGTCAGGTCGTCGAGGCGCACATCATCTCGTCCGGCGAGAAATTCATGCCGCAGCCGTCGGAAATCCGAAAGAAATGCCTTGAGGCGATACGCGGTGAGGAGAACCGCCCGATGGAAGGGACGGAAGCATGGGCGCTGGTACGGAAGGCGCTCGGAAACAGCTACTACGGCGCGTCGGACGAGTTCGCGAAGCTCCCGCGCATGATCCAGAAGATTGTCGGCAGCCCGTCTGTTCTCAAAGATTGGGGGCTGATGCCGCCGGAAAGCCTGTCGGTGGAGCAGTCGCACTTTCTCCGCGCGTATCGGACGATGGTGGAGCGCGAGACCAATGACCGCGCGATTCCCGAGGCGCTCAAGGCGGGGATCGAGCAGGCGGGCGCAATCGCGGCGGGACGACAAGCGCCGTTTGTGTCGCTGGCCGATGTGACGCGGAAGATGCTGACGGCGGCGGACAAAGACGCGTACATCGACATTTGAGGTGCGGCATGGACAGGACTTTGAGTATGGCTGTCAAGGTGTCGCTGGACACCGTAAATTTCGAGGACAAGCAGTGCAAGCTGGTATTCCGCCCGGAAGATGGCGAGCTGATGCTTCTGGCCGAGGACTACAGCGTGTCGCTGTTTTTCAACGCGATCGAGCTGGCGGACTTTTTGGCGGACGCGCGGGGCATGATCGCGCCGAAGACGAATCACGACGTGCAGAAGACCTGGGACACGGCGGAAAAGCTGTTTTACCGCAAGAAAATCGAGGATTTGGAGGCGAAGGTGGAAGGATGAAATTCACGCTGCACATTGATCCGCCGCGCGTGACACAGCAGGAGCATCGGTTCGGCGGCTTCGGGCGCAATGGCAGGGCGATCGTTTACGATGACGCGAGGGCAAAGGAGGCGCGTGCGCTGATCGCGAGCGCGATTAAGCCATATGCGCCGGAAAAGCCCGCTCGAGGAGCGATTGCGCTGACGGTCCGGCGATTTTTCGCGACGAAGGACAAGCGCAAGTGGGGGACGTGGAAAGTGACGCGTCCCGACAACGACAACATGCAGAAAATGTTTAACGACGAGATGACAAAAGCCGGCTTTTGGATTGACGATGCACAGATCGTCGTGGAGCATGTGGAAAAATATTGGGCGGCAGAAGGACACATTGACGTAACGATCTTCGAGCTGACAACGGAAAAGGAGTAAGCAATCATGAATGTTTTTGTCGCAACGGGTCGGCTGACAAAAGACCCGGAAAAGAGGACAACGCAGAACGGAACGAGCGTGTGTACTTTCACGCTTGCGGTAGACAGGCGCTACAAGAACGCCAATGGTGAGCGGGAGGCAGACTTTTTTCCCGTCGTATGCTGGCGGCATACGGCGGACTTCGCGGCTGAATATCTGGCGAAGGGGAAGCTGGTCTGCGTCCACGGGGAAATGCAGACGAGGAGCTATGAGAAGGACGGCGTGAAGCGATATGTTACGGAGTGCGTGGCGAATGACATGCAGATTTTGACGCCGAAGAACGAGGGCGCGGCGCCGGAGCCGGAAATGACGCCTGTGAGCGCGGACGAAGATCTGCCGTTTTGAGAAAGGAGCAGGAGACGATGGCTAAAGGAAGACCAATTTACCCGGAGGAAGAGGCGCGCATGGTGCGGCTGTGGCAAGAGGGAAAGACGTATGAGGAGATCGGAGACAAGGTCGGTCGATCTGCCACGGTCGCACGGCACACGATTGATCGTGTCAGACGGCGCGAAAAGGCGTATGGCGTGATACTGGTGCAAAAAGAGATCACGCGGACATGCGCTTACTGCGGCAAGGAGTTCGCTTGCGCGCCGGGCGGCACGAAAAAATACTGCTGCGTGCGGTGCGCGCAGACGGCGTGGCGGCAGATGAAGGGGGTGCGAGTGCGAAATGCGCGCGAGAAAGACGAGCTGCTCGGGCCCTCGATGCCGTACAAAATGCCGCCGCTGGTGGACGGCGTGAACCCGACGTTTGAAGAGGTCGCGATCAAGACGGACAGAGAGAGATCAAAGTGGGGCACGATCGCGAAGAAGTGCGAGGCGCTTGGACTGTCGTACGGCGAGGCGAGTGCGAGGGGGCTGCTGTGATGGAGAGGCAGAGAGTGAACTCCGTAACCCGCGAGGCGCTCACGATTTTGTATGCGGCGGAACAGGCGATCGATATGGTCGCGCCGAAGCTGGAGCGGCTTACGCGCCGTGTGCCGAACGGGTGGCGCGACTTGCGCATGGTACAGTCGAAACTCAACAAGCTGGTTGAGGCCGTGCTGAATACCGTCCCGGTTGAACAGCTTGACACGATGATCGCGCAGATGCGGATCAGCCACTTGCGGATCGTCACAAACGACGTCGGGCAATCGGACGAGTCGAAGTGGCTCGTCCCCCGCGACGAACTGACCGAACTGGTCGCCGCAGTCGTGGACGAAAAGTGCCTCATGTGCGACAAAACGGACTGGTATAATTGCAAGCTGCGGCAAATCATTAGCGATTTACCCGTGGATGTTAAAAATGTGCCGAATGGGTGTTGGAGGGACGCAGAATGAATGAACCGAAACACACTGCGGATGATCTGCGCCAGATGCAGTCACTGCCATTAGAAGCAAAAATCATCATGACGCAGAACCGTATCAGGCAGTGGTACGAGCATTGGGACGGTCAAGTGTATGTCAGCTTTTCGGGCGGAAAAGATTCGACGGTTTTGAAGCACATTGTCGACGCGATGTATTCGGATGTTCCGGCTGTTTTTATAAACACGGGGCTTGAATATCCTGAGATTCAACGCTTTGCGATGGCGCAGAAAAACGTCATCACGCTTCGCCCTGATATGCGATTTGATGAGGTTATAAAGGCATACGGGTATCCTGTTATCTCCAAAGAGGTCGCGCAGCGTATCCACGATTGGAGCAATGGTGGCAGATCGAACTATTTGCAAATGCGCTGGAAAAACAAAAGCAGCGATGGCACGGACAAAGCGCCGAGATATTGCATTGCAAAATGGATCCCGCTGCGGGATAGCTGCATTCCTGTTTCGCACAAATGTTGCGACATAATGAAGAAAAAGCCAGTAAAACAGTACGAAAAAGATACAAAAAGAAAGCCGATCCTCGGCACATTGGCTGATGAAAGCGCACTGCGATATGAAGCATGGATGAGGAACGGATGCAATTCGTTTTACAGCAAAAGACCTGTGTCGCAGCCGCTTTCGTTTTGGACTGAGCAAGACGTGCTTCACTATATCAAAAAGTATCACGTTCCGTATTGCCCGGTATATGGCGAAATTCGGGTGAAACAGACAGGTCAAGCTGAGGGTCAAACAAACATAATTGACATGCTTGAATGCTACGAAGAAACTGACACGCTTGAAACCACGGGATGTAACCGCACGGGCTGCATATTCTGCATGTTCGGCTGCCATTTGGAAAAAGCACCGAATCGATTCCAGCGGCTAAAACAGACGCATCCGCGGCAATGGAATTATTGCATAAATGGCGGTGAGATGATCGACGGTAAATGGCAACCGTCAAAGGATGGGCTTGGGCTTGGCTATGTGCTTAATTTCATCGGCGTGAAATATGATTGATTCAAAAAACGGCTGTTGGAGGGATGAGGAAAAATGCTGATTGAAAAGGCTGATATGCTTGACGCGCTGCTCGGCAACTTTGCTGGAATGGACTTGCTGAGCGATGCGGTGACGGAAGGAAGCATCACGCTGGGATATGTGACTGGCTGGCTCGACGCGATTGGCTCGATGATCGACGCCGAGGAGAAAAAACAGGGGAAGATGAAGGGCGAGGAATAATGGAAAACGTTTATCGTTTTGTGGGGGTTATTGTGTGTGGACTTGGCGGCACTCTCTTGTGTATCGCCATTTCCGGGCTGTGCGCATGGTTGGCGTCTTGTGCATGGGTGGCTTTTAGCGATAATTTTCGTAGTATCTGTAAAGCCGAGAGTCTTATCTTTGAGTACAGGAAGCATAGAGAACGTTTTTTGGAATGGTTGACGAAAAATGGAGGTGTGGACAACGAGCGACTATTGCCGGAAGCGCCAAAGATGAACGGAGGTGACGACGATGCGGCGAATCACGTTTGAATTTCCCGACGGGTTTAAGCCGAACGCAGTCTGGCTGAACTACGTCATGCAGGAAGATGACAGCGGGCGTATGATGATTGGCATTCGGAATTTGGACACAAAAGAAATCCGCGCACTGGGAGACGGTGCGACGATAATTGAAATCGACAGAAAAGAGGGCGGAAATGAGTGATTATATTAACCGTGATATTGCCATTGCGCGGTTGACGGCGCTGGAAGTGCAAAACCCAATCGCGACTATGTGCGACGCGAAAAGAGTGCTGGCAGACATGCCGGAGGTCGACGCCGTGGAGGTCGTGCGGTGCAAAGACTGCAAGTGGTATGTGGAGGATCGGGAGTTCCCGCCATTTTGTGACAACCCCATTTGCGGCATGCAACATCCGAACGATGAAACGTTTTGCAGCTACGGAGACGGGAGAGACGATGACTGACAGAGATCTAATTAAAGCGCTGCGGTGCTGCTCTAATACAGCAAATATAGAAAAGACACTTGATCCGTGCGCTGTTTGTCCCGTGCCAAAAGAGAAACGTAGCGGCGAATATCCAAATTGGTGCGATATGCATATTATGGGGATGGCCGCGGACCGGCTGGAGGAGTTGACGGAGGTGGACGATGGATAAGCTCAAACCTTGCCCTTTCTGCGGATGCGCGGCGCATTACTGGGCTTACAACAACATGGCTGTGGTCTACTGCCACGTGTGCGGGGCGGATATGAGAGGAGAATCCGATGGACACGGAAAGACTTAAAAAGTACAGATACAATCGCCTTGAGCTGCGCCGGATCGAAATGCAGATTGAAGACATGGACGGCGACCTCGAACCGCGCGCCACGCAGATCACGGGATTGCCGTCCGCCCGCGGGCAGGATCACGATGCGCGGATGATCTCCGTGATCCAGCGCCGCGCGACCCTCGTGCAACGGTATCTCGATCTCAAAGCGGCGATCTTCGACGAACAAATGCAGATCGAGATAGCGATCCACAAAATCCCGCAGCCGTGGCAGATCGTCCTTGCATACCGCTACTTGACGGGGATGCCATGGCGCAAAATCGAGGATATGACGCACTATGGATATCCCCGACTTCAGCAGCTCCATCGTGAAGGGCTTGAAAAAATTCGAAGCGTGTAGAACAAAAAAATCCGTCTTTTTAGGCGGATTTTTAAATTAATTGCAAAAAAAGCTTGCAATACACCGCGGTGTATGGTATAGTAGAGGAGTCAAAGAAAGGAGGTGAAAGTCTGGCGAGACAAGAAAGTGAGGTGAGGGCTTTGAAAAAGAAGCAAAAGAAAAAGCGGCAACGCATGATACTTGCTACGATCGATGCGATTGCCGCCGTTGCGGGGCTGCTTGGAAGCCTTATACAGATCCTGATGCAGCTGATCGATAAAGACTAACCGACCAGATCAAGGGGAGGGGCGATGGGCGCCCCTTCCTTTGATCAATATCATTCTACCAAAAAAAGGAGATAAAAACAATGGTTAAAATTCCGAAGTGGGTTGCGATCGTTATTTGCATTGGCGCGATTTTACAGATCATAGCCACGACGCTCACGATCATCAACATGATCTAAAGGAGGCGGGGATGCCTACAGAAGCGAAAAAACGCTATAGGCGCGAAAAAGTGCAGACGGTGCGCATTGATCTTTATGGCACGGACGAAGACATCAAAGCGCACCTCGAAGCGATGAAGGAGCGCGGTGAATCCGTGCAGAAGTACCTAAAAGATTTAATTCGCGCCGATATGCGGTAAACATTATACAAAATTATACATCGTACTGTGCTATACTGATAGTGTCGAAAAGGTCGGGCGGAAACGCCGCGGCCTTTTGTTTTGCCCAAAACGGAGGGAAACGCATGGAAATTATTAAAATGCCGATCAAAGATATAAAGCCGTATCCCAATAATCCGCGCAGGAACGACGACGCCGTCGCGGCGGTTGTGGAAAGTATTAAGCAGTGCGGCTATTGCGCGCCGATCGTCGTGGATGAAGATGGCGTGGTGCTGGCGGGACACACGCGG
>ERZ1034691.393-NODE-393-length-35832-cov-5.410990_pt1 | contig 35832 bp, 61 predicted proteins | sample MGYA00520638_ERZ1034691 | MGnify/ENA primary metagenome ERZ1034691 (study PRJEB33766, sample SAMN09781763) | gut metagenome | biome: gut microbiome | host: Homo sapiens | place: Madagascar | study: EMG produced TPA metagenomics assembly of the PRJNA485056 data set...
TTGTTTTTCAGCCGTAATTTTTGCCTGCTTTTCTTCGTATGTCGATATTGCTTTATTAAGATTTTCCTGCTCTGCAACGAGATTTCTTGTTTGCTCCTCCTCCAGCTTGAGAAGGTTAACAACTTGTTCCTCCGTTTCTGCCTTTGGAAGCAGTTCGTCTGTCTGAGCTTGTATTTTTTCAACCTCTGCGTTGATTTCTTCAAGTTTTTTCTTTGCTTTTGCAAGCTGAGAATTATTAATAATCTCAATCGGATTTGTTTTGATATTCAGGCTTTCCGCAATGCTTTCAAGGTGCTTTTTAGTGCCGTTACACATCTTGTCGATGTCCTCAAAAGTATGTTCAAAAGCACCTGTGTCAATTCGGGTATCAATTTTTATTGAACCATCCGCTGCCATTTAATCACCTCCAAACAGAGCGTCAAACTCATCAATTTTTTCTTGTTCCTCCGTTGATATTCTCTCCGGAAGCTTCAACCTTTCCTGTGCCTCAGCCATTTTTGACCGCTGTATCGGGTCTTTGATTTCGTTCAAATCATAATTTCTGATTTCACGCACTCTCGACAATATGCAATGCTTGTCAAGCCCCTGTATAAGGTCGTTAAACTTCCACCAGTGCATATTGATCTCGTCAAGATCAACCCCATAGCAGCTTTTGAAAGATGCTTCGATAAAGCCTTCGTCCTCATTTACATCATAATCTGGCGGCTCGTCGGACTTATTTTCCTGCCTCTGTCCGCAAGTCAGAAAGAACGAAGCCTTATCAAGGAACGCCTCACCGTTTTCAAGCGGAACAAAGCCGAACAGCTTATAAATAACCGCTAAAGCTCTTTCCTGATCGGAAATTGTATCGTCATTGATGATCTCGTAGCATTCCTTTGCGACACGGTAATCGGTGTTTATCGGATAAAGCTCGCCGTTGATTTCTGCGTGTGTAGGGTACACGTTAAATCACCTGCGCTCTTGTCTGCATGTCCTTGTACTTTTCCTTGATTCTTTTATCGATAGAATCCTTTGATATGCCCATTTTATCCAAATGTGAAAGACCGTTTTCGTCCTTTTCTTCCAGTGCCTCGAAAAGGTCGTTAAACATTTCATAGTAGTTATCATCGCCAAAAACCTTTTGACATCCACCCTCACCTAAAAACAAATCAATAGCCTTTCGCATTTTTAAAAACGCCTCTTTTTGCGCTTTGCTAACAGCCAACTGATTGTTAGTTATAATGCTGTTTTTCGGTTTAAAGTCTTTCTTCTTGTTTATAATCAGTATTTTTTGTCTTAAATCCTCTTGAACTTTTCTTATCCCTTCATAAGCCTGATTTAATTTATCTGCCAGTGTTAAATCGCCCAACTGAAAAACAATTGTATCTCCGTTGTCATTGACCTGAATTTCATAAAGATCTTTACGCTGAATCCTTAACTGTTCCATAATATCCTCCTATAAAAAGAAGAGGGAGCATCATGCCCCCTCGTAGTCATTTACCCCGCTTTAGTGCTTGAACCGACTGTAATAACGCCCTTCGTAACAGTAACGCTAACGTCTGTCGGATCGCCGTTAAAGCCGATCTTGTACTTGATTTTAACAATTTCACCGCCCGAAATTTCCCAATCGGTCACCGAAATTGTAACGTTGAACTGCTTACCCTTGCCTGTACCCGAACCGTCGGTAATCGTCATGTCATAAAGATCAACCAAAACAGCCGTTGTTTCACAATCCGAGCCTGTCTTGAGATTTTTCCTTATTTCATCGACATAATTAAAAATCGGATCACCCTTAATTGCAGTCTGCTCGATATCGGACGAAATTTCGTAGCTGTCAACCGAGGTTGTTGCATTGTCCTCGTCAACATATGTTTCGGTCGTTGTCTTCGGGTTGTAGCTTATCGGCAAGGAAGTTACGCCCTTACCGATACGCTTATAATCGGCTGCCGCCGCTGTTCCGACATTAAGCAGCACCGCCGATTTGCTTGACTTAATTTTTGTTGTTTCTGCTGCCATTTAAATCACTCCTATTCGTCATATTCATTTTCGTATTTTAGAGTCATTGAAATTTCCCAATCCTCAATACCGTCTTGATATGCCGCCGCAAGATGGGCGACATTCGTGCGGTTGATGGATTGAATTATTCTGTTTCCTGCCGTTAAAACAGGATATTCTTCAAGCTTGTACGTTTTGCCGTCAATAATGACGTTTTGCTTTTCAAGCCATTTACCGAGCAGATCAAGGAACTCTTTGATTTTTATTCTCATCTGCTCTGTTGACGGTGAGCAACGGTAAACCACGCTGAACGGGTATTGGCATACCTGCGTTACGTGACCGCAAATATCCGTTTTATCCGATAGAATTGCCGCCCCCGAAGTTGGGAAAAATCCTATCCCTGATGTTTCACCGATACTTGAAAAGGCAATTTGCTCCGACCTCCCTGGGAAAGTGTTAATGAGATTTAAAAGGACAGTGGAAACCGCTTCCTGCCCCTCTATATCAACCTTTATGGTCTCTTTTGCTTTCGGTAGCATTATCCACCGCCTCCTATTTCTTTAACTTTCTTGATCCAATACTCTCCGTATTGTGCCTTTGCCGTATCAAACCAATGGCTTGTTGCTTCCGGTCTTCCGTAAGTTAACTTACGGTCAGTCAAAACTTTCGTCGCATCTTTTCTCGCCCACGGGCTGCCAGTATCGGGATCAACCATAACCTTACCCATATACAGAAAACGAGCATACGGACCGGGGAATACAACTCTTCCCGGTCCTTCAATGTACGATCTGTCTTGCAGTGACCCCGTTGCTAACGGCATATATGATGTGCAATCTCGGAGTACAAGACTGTCAAGTGTATCTTGCGCCTTTTCGAATTGCTTGGAAAATCTATCAAGGTCAATATTTACTTTGATATCACCGTCAACAACCGATATCCCTTTAAAATGACTTATATCGCTCATATTACCTACCCCCTATCTCAAAATGAGGAAGCAGAGAATAAAACGCACACGATGAAATGAGATACACTCCGTCGTATGCGTCGTTCATTGCGTTATAAAGTCCGTTTTCATAGTCCGAGTCGGAGACAGTCTTGACATCGTTCCAATCACCGACATAAAAGAAATCTTTCGCAAGATCAAACGTTATCTCATCCGATCCTTTAAACATTTTCGGCTGAGCGTATCGCTTCAATCCGTCCGTCGTTCTGATTTGCTGTTCCTTGTCGCTTTGTATCAGCATTTTAACCGTATCGCCGTTGTTGGTTTCTCCCGACTTTAGCTCGCTCGATTTCTTTTCAACAAGTGATACACCGGGAATTACGGAAACAAGCCATTGACCGTCAAGATGATTAAAAAGAGTTATAGTTCTGTCAAACATAGGCTTCACCGCCTGCATACAACAGATTGATTCCGTTCGCATCGGGAACATTGGCGATATACCGTGTCGCCGTTTCAGCTATCAGCTGGTTTTGCACTTCCTTGCTTGCGACCGCAGCGGAATACACGGATGAACTGTTGTTCACGGAAGCATACGAGACCGATTCTTCCCCTGCTTTTATTGAGGATATCGGTCCCGTGTATTTTCCGTCAGTATCAAGCCTTGACGCAACCGCTTTGCGCTGTTCCTCTATCTTGTAAAGGCACTCAGCAACCGCACAAACGGCTTTCTGGACTTTTTCATCGTATATCTGTTCCGTAGGATAGGCTTTGATTAAACGACCGTATGTGAGCGTGTCAAGCTCGTCAGAAGCACGACTCAAATACTTGTTTATATCGTCTAAAGGGATTTCATTCCCGAAGTATTCTTCAACATAGAATTGACTTGTAGAATACATACTCAGCCCTCCTTTGCCGGCTTCTTCTTTCTGCCGTTCTTGGCAGGCTTCGGTGTGGCTTTATACTCTGTATAGTTCTCCGAAGCCCGCATCATAGCTATGCTCGTTTTGTTTGTAGCGGAAAGGATATTTCCCGTCCGCTTATTCATAAAGAGCATTGCCGTCACCTCAGTTCATCGTGTAATAAGTAGTACCCGAAGCAAAAGAGGTAATCTCGGCTACCGTGTAAACGCCGTTCGACTCGGTGTAATACGTCTTGGAGCTGTCATAGGTCTCCGAAGCTGTATTGACCTTTGTAAACGTTGCCGGCTTGAAAATAAGGTCGGGGGTAACCGCCTTGGTGCCGTAATAGAAGAACAGCTCAACGGCATAGTCGTCCGAAAGAGGAATTTTCTCTGCCTTATAGCCGTTGGAATAAACGGGCTGTGCAACCGCACCGTCAGCCATAATAACAGCGTCAACACCTGTAGGAAGATGAACGCAAGACTGGGTTTCAACGCCGTGCCATACATTAAACGACTCTGTACCTGTGTCGACATTCGCTCTCTCCTGCTTATCAAGCTGATTACGGATAAGTCCGTAATACTTCGGGGAAAGTACAAGTCTCATAAGCTCACGGGGAACGCCGTCAACATAGTCATTCTGAGTTGTTTCAAGCTCCTGGATAAATGCTTCGAGCTTATCCTCGATCTTGTCATATCCCGTAAGATTAACGCTTGTTGCGTTGTCTGCGGCGCAAGCGAAGAACTTCTTATCAAGCTCTGAGTTCATAACAAGAACGTGGTTGTTTGTTCTGCGGTCGATTACACCCTCAACGCCCAAAAGACGTACGTCCTTCTCCGCAAGCTCCTCGATAATCTCCTTGTCCTGGTCAAGCTGGACTGTAACCGCCTGAGCCTTTACCTTATCGCCCTTACCTGCTGTTCTCGCAGTACCGTAGGTCTTTGCGCTGGCATTTACAAATCTCTTTGCTTCAAGTGAACCTGCGTCGGGATCGCCCGAGAGCTCCTTGTTTTTCATTGATGCGGAAACGAGCGACTTTTGAAGCCCCTCAATAACTGCACCGTAACGTTCGGCAAGATAAGCCTTGCCCTCTGCTTCTGTCAACATTGACAATGCTGTGATACGTGACATAAAATATCAATCCTTTCTTAATTTAAAAAATCTTAGGCGGTACTTTGGCTTTTGTTTCCGTCCCTGTGCCGTCACCTTGCATTGGTCCGGTAAACCTCGCCGCCTTTTCCTTTGCGGCACTTTCTTTTGCCGCAGCCTGCTTCTCTTCTTCCGAAAGATAAAGACCGTTGTCATTCTTCTTTGCCGCTTTCATAAAGTCGTCAAAGCCAAAAAAGGTATTATCTTTCCATTTAAGTCCGCTATCCTCAGACAAGCACTCTGCCTTGAGCTGTTTACGGGCATACGGTGAAGCTACTCCGTATTCGTCCAGTTTCTGATCAATCCATTCCGACTGATCTCTTCGTGTGAGCTTGCTTTCGTACTCGGACTTTGCATCTTCTGCTGCCCGCTTGTACTTTTCAAGCTCTTCCTGATACTTGTCTGGCGTCATATCGCCGAACTTTTTCAGAGTTTCATCTGCCTGCTTGAACTGTTCATTTGCATTCTCGAGATCTGCTTCCAGTTCAGCAATGCGTTTCTTCTGCTTATCGATTTCCTTACCGTTAAGCTCAAAAACACTTCTTACCTGCTCATCGGAAAGACCGAGAGCCTTGAGTTCTTCAGTTTTCATTACAAAAACCTCCTGTTATCCGCTAAGCAGTTGTTAAGGATGATGCTCGCACCCTGCGGATTTCGGCATTATTAAGACCGCCGACAGTCTGATAATGGTGCCCTTTGCCGGTTCTGCCCCGACGCTTTCTAAAAAAGGGCATAAAAAAACGCCCTGCAAAAACAGAGCGTAATTATAAATATTTACTTGTTATAATGACATCTGCCGTCATACCATACAGCACAATCATTCTCCCTGCATTTCTGAGGAACAACTGTACTTGATGTTACCGTTACTCCATCCGTTAATGTCTGTGTTGATGAATCGGCATTTTGAAACTACGATTGAGTTTCGATCTCTGTCGGTTTAATATAAGGACAGATCACGATGCATCACCGGTTACTCTGATGCCGTAAAGCCGTGCCACGTCATATTCGATACGGCAGCCTCTTGCCGATTTCCAACCGCTCGAGAAAAAGGCAACATCCGCCTGTGCAAGAACCTCAAGAGATCTTCCGAGGAACGCAACCGGCGGATGCTTTATATGTGATGTATTATAATCATTGAAAAGGCTGTCAAGGATTTCAACGTCATTACCGTACATTGACTTGACCCGTTCAATAATCAGTTTTCTTTCGGCGGCAATAAGCTCATCCGACTTGCCCATCATGGGCTGTGATATAAATATTTTCAAGTTCAAACCTCCTGTTTATTTGTTTTCGGGCATAGAAAAAGCCGCCACATCATTTGTGACGGCCGTCATATATTTTCTTCAATTTTCTATATATATATTTCCTTAAAACAAGTCATTGCCACTTATATACCTTATGAACAGTTATATGCGTATATATAGTCGTAAATCTCTTGAACCCGAAGCCCGACTTTATTAAGATTGTAATTTTTATCAAATCCTTCAAAAGCTAACCAATTGTCCAATTCATCAAGAAGGTCATTGATATTTTTAGAATTCAATAACTTATCTAACTTTTCGGTATCATCATTAAAGATATGTTTCTTCAAAAAATCAATATCTTCATTTTTTATTTTTACCATCGAAATCACTCCTTGCTTCTCAAGTTGCATTGAACAATTTTACCATCAGTCAAACTAAATGTAACAAAAGCCTTTTCTCCACAATATCTACAACGGAGATCGCCATTTGTTATCTTAGGATTTGTAGCAGTTCCTTTTATCAATGCTTCCAAAGAGTATTCCAACGGTGTTCCTTGCCGCATATTCTTGTGAGGCTCTGCCGTATAACCGATTGTTCGATTTACAAAGTGTGGCGTAAATGCTTTTATCTCTTTTCCGTCTGACGTTAGTTTTCCTATAAAAGTTTCTTCTATGTTTTTTGCAACATCTTTATAGTAATCGTATCCAACAAGCGGAGATATTTGAGCACTCTTAACCGCATATGAATATCCCTTAATAAGTTCATATTCTTCGGGATTATTATACTTTATATCGTAGTATTTTTCAAGAGAATCCGGCAAAGAATCTGCGCCAATTTCTTTTTTCCATTGCTTATGATGTTCTTGTGCTTTTCTTGCCGCTTTCATAGCTTCCGACCTATTCCACTTGGCTATTGATAATCTGTCATCATAGCGTTTCAGACCGTTGCTTTCGCAAAAGTGGTTATATTCTGCATTATGCATTGAAAGCCTTGCAGAGGCTTTTTCGTAGTCCTCAGAGAGCTCTTTTTTTAAAGTCTTATCTTCTGCACAGTCGATAGCTTCCCGAAGTCCTTTAACCTTCAGCTTGTCAGCTCGGATAGTACGCTCAATCTTTCTCTGCTTTTGCGAGAGATCATAGGCTTTTTTATTTTCCTCTGCATCATATTCCTTGTAAGGATTATGATCGGGCTCCCCCGGGCCGTATGAGTGACGGCAATTCCAACCGCACAAGCCCTCACCCGAGCCGTAGCCTGTTGATGATATAAAGTCGGGATAACGCTTATCTCTGCCCGTTCTGCTGTATAGTTTGCCTTGCCACCAGTAATGATTACCCGGATTTTCGCCGCCGTCACCGTAACGTGCGCCGAGATGAGCCGAGACTCTTATCAAATCCCAGTCACGTTCTTCCATTCCCTGCAGCGTCATATTGCCGCTTGCCTGTGCAACGCCCGTTCTTACGGCTCTGAGAACCGCTGTTTCAATTGTATCTTTATGTCCCGACGGATAAATAACTTCTGTTTGCGTGTTTGCGAGCTCGCTGACAGCCTCTTTTACCGCAGCGGTATATGATTGTGCGCCGCTCATTACTTTCATATGCGTTGAATCAAGCAGTTTGATAAACCGCCGCTGAGTCTCGTTTGCTGTCGTTCTCGTAAAGTTATATACCTCATTGTTTGTTCTTTGATAACAGTCGGTCAGAATATTTAACATCCGCTCCGAGCTAAGCAACGGTACAGATTCAAAGCCCTGCGCAACATAGAAAATATCATCAGCATTCCAAGCTCTTATACCCGCATCTTCAAAAATAGCCTTGATTTCATCTTCGGACTTGCCTGTAAATTCGTGTAATTCCTTTTGCAAATCCTCATACAAACCGCCCGCTTCTTTGTAAACCTGTGCCTGCCATTGATCGGTACCGCTCAAAAGATCTTTTTCGCCACGTCCCATTCGAGCCATAAAGCGGCGAATCATATCTTGTGATATCCACATATTCAGCTCATCAAGATGCGGCTGCATTGTCTCGGCAATGGTTGCCAATTCTTCGGGAGTAAGCATTTATATCACTCCTCAAACAAGCCTTTCTTTGCCGATTGTGCTTCTGCAACAAGAGCTTTCGCCTCTTCCTCGCTCATGCCCTCAAACTTAACAAAGTATTTCCACGCAGGCACCCAACCTTGAATTACATATTGCTTCCAAGAAGCCTTATCCTCTTCGTAGTTGTATGTAATATCTCCGAAATTATAGTCTATGTCATATAAGCCTAACGGAGCAAGGTTATAAAGCGTTATGATCTGATCTGCACCGTAAAGTGCCTGATCGAGTGCGAGTCTGAGGGCGTCACGGGTATCTTTTATTAGCTGAATTGTGTCACGGTCATCGGCTTCAACCTGTGTTGCTGTAATCATACCCGTCTGACCGTCCATAACAAATGTGCCCTCAGAGAAGCCGCATTTTGTTCCTGCCAGTGAAAGGTTAAAGTTGATATCCTTAATGCGCTGATCCGTCAGCATTGTTGGAACGTGCTCATGTATAGCCGAGTTTTCATTGGCGTTAATTCCGACACCGAGCCCCTTAACGAACCTTGGAAGTTTCGTTCCCTGCTTTTGTGCCGATTGAATAGCAACCTGTGAGACAAAAGTAATATGCTTGCTGTCCTCAACTTCTGCATTCTTACGGCTGATTGCGACATCAACCGCTTTAAGCTCAGATATCGCTCCCGCAAACGCCGAAGCACCGAGCGGAGACGATTCGTCAATGAAATTATCCCCGGGCACTCTGAAATAGGCAAATAACGGTTTATCGAGATTTGCTATTCTTACTTCGGGCTCAATGTCTTTCCACGCTTCAACAGCATTGAGCTTAACAGGTTTGCCGAGTTGCTCATCATTACCGTTCAAAGGACTTTTGAACACCTTGTTTGTAATTCGATAAGTCTTACCGGTTCCGCTTTGCTCAAATCTGTGCCATTCGAGCCTTGTATATATAGAATCGCCCTGAACCTTTTGAACCGAAAAAATCGCGCCCTGTATATTGCCGTTGCTGTCCTTATCCGTAACAGCAAACTGCCCGGGGTACATTATGTCCCAAGACTCACCGTTATACTTAATCATCATTCCGCCGAGAGCAAGCCCTCTTGACAGCTTCTCCCCGACCTTTGATAACAGATTATCAGCTACGCTTTGCATGTATTCTGTTCTCGGAGATTGGCTCATTGCAACGCCTATATCGAGCGTTGTCAGCCTTGCTCTTGTATTGCACATAAGCAAAGCAAGATTTACCGTTTCAATATCATCCTCAGCATCAAGCCAAGGCGGAATACCCGTAATAATGGAGTTCCACTTGCTTTGTGCCGCATACATTTCCGGGGAATGGATGATATCTATGCCGAATGCCTCCGAAGCATTCTTCATTGTTAAATTAAACATTCTTCTGATCCTCCCTATGAGACGAGAACCAAAGCTCATATTATTCACCGCCTCTTATTCTCCTGTAACCCACCAGAATATTGTTCTGAGGGTCGTATAACAGAAGTAACGAATCATATCCATTGCATGATCGTTCCTCTTAATTACTTCGTCCTTGCCGTTTTTCTCGCTTGCTTCCTTATCCCAGCAATACGACCTAAATTCTCTGAATGTGTTCTCACAGCTTCTACTGAACCGCAGATTTCCTGCTCTCAAAAAACGTGTAACACATTGAATACCGTTTCTGACATCATTCTGACCGCCGACGCAGATATATTTACCGTGCCTTGTTATCGCTTCTATCATCGAAGAAGCCGACGGATCTATTACGATCCACTCAACGTCATATTCGCCGATGAACTCATCAAGCATTTTGTAATATTCCTCATCGCTCTTTCGGTTGTTGCTACTGCCGGAATAATACAGTTCCCGGAGCATTGTCGCTGTTTTATTGGCTTCATCAACGTCCCACAAGCCGGCAGCAAAAGGATTGACTGTACCGTAGTCGATCGAAACAAAATAACGATGTCGGGGACTCGGTGGAAGTATATCGTCAACTATATGCCGTTTCTCGTCAAATAAAGCATAAACGAGACCCTCGGCAATACAACGCTCGCCCTCAATATCACGTCGGTACCATAATGACCCGACATCATACTGGCTTATTGTCGCTTGCCGTGAAGCCTCGGAAATGTTTATGTTATCAAAGATTGTGAAATGCTCATAGTTTACACCGCCGAGCAGTGTGTCGTCAGCATCTTTTTTGCGATACTTGTCTATGTAGTCGACATAAATCGGCGCATTCGGGTTATCAGGATTTAAATCCCAAAAGAATTTACGCCGTTTCGATGCAAGCGTACGGTTAAACGCCTCTTTTATTGTATCGTCGTGATGTAGATTGATCTCTGTCGCAATCCACATTCCGTACGAATTTCCTCTAATTTTCTTATAGCTGTTTGCAAGCGCCCCGCCTGAAAAGATAACAACCTTCTGCTTGTACCCTGTTGACGGTCCTTGTATCACAAGACATTCATTGCCCTTATATTTGCCCCATCGGCACTGACCTCTAAAATAGTATTCAAGCCCGAAACCGTTCGCATCACCTATATTCAGCTTTGCATTTGCCGCTGTCGAGCCTGTTGCAAGATGGATCTTATCCGGTGTCGTGCAGAGTTCGTGAGCGAAAGCGTAAACATTGTCTATCGTCTTTCCTGCACGAACTGCGCCCTCAGCTATGTTATAAATACAATTTGCACTCTTTCGAATATAGTCGATGTGTTTCTGCCCAAAGTTATACGGAATGGTTTTGCTCCGATGAAATGTTTTCGCCATATATCACCGCATCCGTTTCTGACGTATCTTCAATTTCCACATCGTCCTTTTCCTTTATGAGTGCAATTTTTTGTTTTTCGATATTCAATTTTGAAAGTGTTGCTATTGCCTGGCTTTTAGCTCTTTGTACCCTTGTCAGCTCGTCCTCAAGCCTTGCCACAACATTATGTTTATTCTCGGTTGACGTTACCAAAGTATATGGTTTGGGGCTTTCGTCCTCCGTCTCGTTGCTGTCGTTATCCATCCGTACTTCCGTCTTTACCGTTGTATTTGTCAGCTGCTCGTCTTTACCTTTTACCTTTTCAATTGCTTGCATTATACGCCGTTCTCTTACCGAAAACAGCTTGATCTGATCGAGCAGCATTGTCTCTTCGTCTTTTGGCATATTCTGTATCATAGCACGTTCGGCTTCGTCTATCGTATCCCAATACACTTGGCTGTAACCGCCGTGCTTTAGCGCATTGGCACTGCCTATCGGCGGACCGCCTCGGTTTGCAAAAGCGTTTTGATTACCGTATGGAGCTCCTATCTTTTTGTTACCGTTTGTGTTACCTTTTACCTTTTCATTCGGTAATTCATCGCAATCCCATTTATCCTGGCTCTTCCACTTTCGGACAAGAGAAACCGACACTCCTAACTTTTCGGCTATTTCTTTGCTGTTTGCTGTCTTATTACTTTTCAAATATAGTTTGCGTGCTTTTTCCCTTTCGGGACTCTTTGGTCTCAATTCACCTTCACCACCTCGTTGTTGTGTTATTTTGCCAAAAGTGAGATTTTTCCTTTTTGATTTTGTTTATTCCTTACAAATTCCGGAAGCCATTTCTCTAAATATAGATATTTAGTCCATGCAAACCACTGTATATAGATTCTCAAAATAATATGGTGCTTCTTATGGAGATTTCTTTCGTTGACAAAATAGTATACCACGTCTATAATTATAATCAAAGCAATAAAGAAGGATGTGCGAACAGTTGAATAGAGCTAACAAAAACATTCATATTTTCATCTAATCCGACAGATACTCTATTTCCGTTATCTGTTCGGTACTCTTTGATGTTTCGATCTTATGGCGGAATCCAAGTAGGGCTTCCGCGAATATACGGAAGCCCTACTTTTTATATATACAGAAAAATTCATATTTCGAGGAGGTACACCAAATGAAAAAGCCGGTCAACCAGTACGTCACTAGAACCTTTGGAATCGTAAACAAGTCGAACATCTATAATGGCTGCGACTATCATAGTCCGCCACTTCTTTCTAAAAAGAAGAGAGCAAAGAACGCTGAACACCAGTTGCCATCAATCGCCGCCATCGATTTCATTGCAATAAGTGCTGTTGTGATCCTCATCTTTGCTCTCGTCTTTATCGTTGTGAGAAAATTTCCGCTGGAAGCAGTCTGCATTGCAGCGTTCATACTCACAATCTTTGTACTCGTCATTAAATTTATAAAATCTAACGGTGAGTAATACTGATTATATCACACCACCCATAACAAGTCAACATCTTTAACGTTTGAAGCCTTCGAGTCAAATCGGAGGCTTCGATTTTTCTTATTTTTTCACATGCGAATACGACACTTTTATAAGATTTTTTACAATATCATTATACTACACCGCTTTTGAATAGTCAATGAAGACATTTTGAAGTTCAATCATTGCGTATCGTTTCGATGCCGAAAAGGAGCTTTGACATCTTGTCTATGGCGATATCGAGATCAAAGTAAACGGTTCGTTCATCAATGAAATACTCTTTCGCAAGGCTCTGTATGCTTCGAGCTTCATCATCAATATATCTTGCTTTCATTATGTAGTACCGGCGGCGGTCAATATCGTTATCCGAAACCGCAACGATCTCACCGTACACCGACAGCATAGCGTCAATGTGTGTCATAATGATCTTCGTCTTTATCGCTGACTTCCTTATGCTCTCAACCACTGCATCGGTTCGATTGTTCGGGTCCCACATCAAATCAAGCACACTGATAAGCTCATCCGCCTGTGAAGCCTTGAAAATAGCCTCTTTACTGCAAGCCTTAAACTCACGGTAATTTGTAAGCAAGAGCTTTGTGTTATAAAGCCGTCTGTCTTTCAGTTCTTTCTGCCGCTGATTCTCTTTTCGTGCAGCTTCCGCCGTTGCCGCCTCCGCTCCGACTTTTGCCGCAAGTTTCACGATATCGCTTAACTGCATTGTCTTTCCTCCTTCGATATCCCATCTGAGCAGTTGCCCGCATTCACATTGTCTTTGATTTACTTTGAGCCTTTTACCGCAATTTGGGCAATAAAAAACCTGTGATGTGTTTATGCCGTTTATAAAATTCACATTGCAAATCGGAATGTGAGAATCGTTGAAATTCACGTTTAGCTCCTTTCGGTTTTTCAATCTTTCGTTATCCATCCGATGACCTGAAACAAACAATATATTGCAAACATAACCCAGTAAAAGGTTCCTGCGTCAATCGCCGCTCCAATCATTGCAAATAGCACTATGCTCATACGTCTCCGTCCTTTCTCGGCAACCAATTACCGTTTATCGTTCTCATCGAATAATCAATGGTAAACGGCTTTTCCCTTGTCTCAAAGTCTATTCCGCTGCTACTTGCAGAAATTTTTACCGACACACAATCTCCCCAAAACTCTTTGAGCAGTTTAAAAATTGTATTAGCCGCTTCGGTTCTATTGTTCGGCTTCTTTATGCTAATCATTATCTATCCCTCCAATGTTTAATACAGAATTGGTACGCTTCAACCTGACCTTCTAATTTAATAGTGCTTGCGAGATACATATCGCACTCGTGCTGTTTTTCTTCAAGCTCAGCAGATTTCTTGTCGAACGCCATTTTCGTTTGAGCAAGTTCTTTACAAAGACAGTCATTCTTGTCTCTTGCTTCATTATATAAGTTTTTCCAATTTCGAGCTTCCGCTTCATAATCAGGCAACGAATCAATATCAACCATTGTTTACACCTCTCTCAACAGTTCAGAGTTATCGTAAATATTTCCGATGACTTCCATATTTCTGGGACAAATATCTTTAAAATTATAATTTGAACCATTAACAGCAAATTTGCCATTTTTAAAATAAACAACGCTTTTATGTTTGCCACTGCCATATCTTGGCATAGTTACAATATCTCCCTCGAAAATTCTTTTACCGTTCTTGTCTCTCAGCCCTGTATACTCTCCGACTGTCTCAGGAATAACTTCAAACATTGTTGTAATGCCGTTATCGATAAGGCTATTGATTTGACATAATGCCATTATGCAAATATAGTATTTGCCGTGACTTACGACTAACGAACCATATATAAAGCCGTCTTTGCAGTTATCTCTGTACATCTTCTTGAGCAGCTCATAATCTGCCTTGTTTTTTGGTTTACCTCTAAAAACAAATTCACGCATTTTCTTCACCTGCTTTCTCAATACATTCTCTTATTCGCCTTTCGCTGTCCAAAGGATTACAATAAATTTCTACGCCTGTATGAGTATCATAATTTTCACATTTGATTTTGTTCTTGTCGAGAAATTCATCAACTATCCACCTTGCATCGTTAAGTTTTTCGGCATACAAAGTCCTTCGTTTTAGTGCAGTATTTACATATTTTGGAATTTTCATTTGCTGTCCTCCTCTATTAGTTTATCAGTTAATTTTTCTGCCCTCTTTTCAGCAAATTTGCATAATTCAACATAATCGTAATTTTGACACGGACAATAATCAGCGCAAGCTGGGCAGTCAACGTTTGTGCAAAATTCATCTTTACAGTATTTGCAGGTCATTTGTTATCACCAACCATTTCTTTTAAGAGATTGTCAACATTTTCAAAAGATATAACAGACATTTCGTCCTTTTTATTAAGCAACAAATACGATTTTAGTCTTTCCGCAAACTCTTTGTATGCTTCATTTTTAACTGCTGATATTCTGTTCATCAGCTCATATTTTTGCCCCTTAAGGTTGCATAAAAGGTAGGCTTGCTTTTGTCTTGCTTTTTCTAACTTATTGATTTTTGCCTGTTGACCCTCAATAAGATCAATCGCCTGTTTAAGAGTTTCAACAACTTCTTTTGCGGTCATTCTTCCTCACCCCAATCCAAAGCCTGTCCGCACACGCAACAATAAGTGCAGTCTCGCACATCCTCGTCTGCATAGAGTTTTGATAAACACGCAGGACAGTCAAAAGTCTTACATTCTGTATCAACATCATAAGGCTTCTTCGGTATCTGCTTTTCAAGAGCTTTAATTACTGCGTGGTACTGAGGCACATTAAACTGTACTTTTCCTAAAAATGCCTGTCCAGCATCTTCTCTCGCTTGTGTCATAACGTTTAATGCTTCTTTTTCTGTCATTATTTAACCTTCCATATTGTTATTTTTAACTGTCTGCCAAGCCACGCCAAGCCTTGTTCTGTAAGCTCATACCAAACTGATACACCGCATACCCTTTTGGTTATAATGTTAAACGGCAGTTTATCCAAAATCGGATTGCCGTCTTTCGGAGCTTCATAATAATTCCGATACGGCTTATAAAATGCTTTACCGTGTCTGTGATAAGGACTTTTATAATCAAGCCCAACCATATGTTTACAAAGCTCAATCGCTCTTGCAAGCTCCGATTCTGTCAAAGTCATTTCAATTCCCATATCCGTTCCCATTTTGTCATAATACTCGGAACATTCATTATCTCGCTTTTCAATCCAATTCCGTGGGTGTCGGCAACCTAACGAGCCGTCTTTATACTCTATTCCGTATTCACCCTCGGATTCGGGGCAAATATCATCATACGGAGCTAATGGGCAACAATCACATTTCATTCTTTTTCCTCCCAGTCTTCGCAAGTATCATCATAAGCTGTCGGAACTGCGTAATAGTCCGATTCTTCATTGCCACAACAAAACTCGGCATTACAATGACCGTCAAATGTTCTTCTGTTGTATTTACAATTTCCGCATATTTCTTTCATCAATATTCCCCCTCAATCAATGTAGCCCATTCCATTACCTCCGAATATTCAGGTAACAATTTGCATATGCCCTCACAAGCAGGGAAAAAGTACCAAGCGTATTTGTTTTCGTATGGTTCTTTGACATAATAAACAGGGTATTTAATTTCGTGTTTGTTCTCAACCTTGTTAAATGTTCGCACGATAAGAGGTGTGCCGACAGGCGGCAATCCGTCTTTTATTTTTTTAAACTCAATCATTCTTCAACCTCCCGTCGTCCATTCGAGCACCGCACATATCACAAAATGTCGGTCGGAAATCGTCCCATGTGTGTTCTTCTCCACATTCTGAACAAATTACAAAACCATCTTCGTCGGTAATCCATTCGCCGTGTTTTACCTCTTTGACATCGGCGATGGGTTGCTCGTTTATAAGCGAATTTAACCAACCTCTTATTGCAGGGTTATTAACTCTCTTATATATGGTTTCTTGAAGTTTATCTACGTCAATATATCTACTCATTGCTTTATCTCCTTTGCTTTATAAAATCTGCACACATCAGGCTTCTGCTTTAAAATTGTGTAATACTTCCCATCGCAGAAGCGACAGGTCTTGTCTTTACACTTCGGCTGCTGTTTCAGTCCCATGGTTATTCTCCCATTTCTTCGTAATTTTCTATATCCCACGCCATTTTCAGTGTTTCGGTGAGGAATTTATCATTGTGCTGCCAATATACCGGGTCGTCCATGCGGGAGTTTGATATCTCCGCTATTTTCTCAACGAGTTTATATAACCGTTCTCGTCCAAATCCGTATTCTTCGTGCAATGCAATGCAAACCAGCTTTAACAATCGTCTGTTCTGATTTTTCATCTCGTCCTTACACGCTCGCCGTATTGCTGTTCTCTGCTCTTTCGGCAGACATTCCGTTCTTATTACTGATTTCATGGTTATCTACCCGTAGAGCCAAATCCGCCCGATCCTCTCTCTGTAGCCGTTAGTTCACTCACCTGTTCTAATTCAACCGGAACAATAGGAAGAATAACAAGCTGGGTAATCTTGTTGCCTTTTTTCAAAATGACATGTGTTTCACTATGGTTATAGAGCTTTGCAACAATTGAGCCTGTATATCCGACATCAATTACGCCCTCTGAGGTTATTCCGTATTTAACATTCAGTCCGCTTTTGCTTTTAAGCATTCCAACTGTATTCGGCGGCAATTCAATATGTACTCCCGTGTCAACAATTACCGATCCTTTTGCAGGAACGGTAACATCCTTCGGCGTTTTTATATCAAGCCCTGCATCTGTCTTGTGCCCTCTAACAGGCATATATGCGTCATCATCAAGGACGATCCTCATCTTTTTAGTATTCATAGTCAAGTCTCCTTAATCGAGATGTTATATTTTTCAAGCATAAGTTTACGTTTGATTTTATACACGTCGGTTCTCATTCCTTTGCAGTCCTCAACAACACGGCTACCGTTTTCGTAGTACACAAAATCAGCTATGTAATCACACGGGCGTTCTGTTCGCTCCGGCGTTTTCTGACTGTCAATCAAGCGGAATTTTACCTGTCGTTGTAAGTTGCAGATTATGCCGGAGCGCTCAAGCAAGCGCAATTCGCACCAACGGTTATATTCACGCTTGCTGTCAAACAATTCTCCGCCTACTCTGATTTTTTGATTATTGTACTTGCTCAATAGAGTTCGCCTCCATGCTGTACTGTGCGACCGTTGCCGTTCTGCCAAAGCGGTTGCGAATCGTTATCATTTCAGTGTTGATAACATGTCCGTCACGTCGGAGGTCATATATGCGAGCAGACAGACGTGTTGACCCCGTAAGCCGGAATGCGTCGGCAGGTGTCAGCTTTTCACCTGCGGACAGATGCTCAAGAATTATCTTTTTCTGTGTTTCACGTTCAGTCATTTTTAAACCACCTCAACTTTTGCCCACGATGCAACAACTCTTCCGCAGTCAAGTATTTCACCGCAATCAAAAATTGTTAGTAGACTGTCGCCCGTTGAAATAAAAACATTTGGATTTCTCTGCAACGCTTTAAATACGTTGTGTTCCGGTGGAAAAACAAAAGTTCGCTCACATTGAGTTGCTGAATAATTGCTGATAACCTTAAAAATCGGACTCGACCAGCCATTTTCTCCAACAAGACGTATTTCAGTACCCATAAGCTCAAAAACATCCGATACAGTATGTAGCTTCATATTATCCGACCGCCCTTTCCGCAAAGCATCTTGCGTCTTCTAAAGTTTGAAATCCGTCAAAGTCAATATAGCTCTTTGACCTGAATGCAACAACGACAAATCCACTGCTATTACGAATAACTCCGGCAAGGATTTCGCGCTTGTTGTTTATTAACAAGTTGTCCTGCCAATTTGCATTACTTGTCATCGTCTTTTCCTCCGCAGATCAAGCAATATACAACTAAACCTATACCTAAGAGCCCGTAAGCGAAAAATCCGCCAAAAACAAAGCTCATAATATTAAATTCAAAAATCATTGTTTTTTTCCTTTCTGCCCCACCTTTTCAGATGGGGCTTTTCAAATTAAAACGGAAGATCATCTTCGCCCGGAATTTCCTCAAAATCGGAATGATCTATATTTGCAACATTCTGTTCCGCTGCATCTGATCTCTTGCTGTCACAAGGTGTTACGCTTTCAACGATAAGCTCAACAGATTTTCTTTTCTGTCCGTTTTTATCTTCCCATATACGGGTTTGAAGTCTTCCCGAAACACCGATTTTTCTGCCTTTTCCGTAATATGTTGACAAATATTCGGCTGTTGATCTCCACGCAACGCAGTCAATCCAATCTACCGTTGCTGTTTCTTCGTCCTTACCTTTTCGCCTCTCAATGGCAATAGAGAACGAACAGACCGAAGCGCCTGACTGTGTGCATTTAAGCTCAATGTCCGAGCCAAGTCGACCGGTGAATGTCGCTGTATTTATGTCCGCCATTATTTATTTCTCCTTGTTCTGACTGGAAGTATAATCTGTTGAAGTTCTCCTGCAGAAAACATAGCAAAGCGTGTCGGGCCGTAAAGAGTCATTTCGATTTGCTCTTTTGGAAATGCTTTTATGCAGTCAATCAGATATCTTGGATTGAAAGCTATTTCAATCGTCTCTGTGATAACGCCGTCAATCTCGGCTGACTCATTAAATTCCGTTGTTGACGACAAAACGCTGAAGGTAACGGTTTTATTTTCCGAAGCAGTAAGCATAACGGGAATTTGTGCTCCTCCGATACAGGCTTCTGCTCTGTTCAGAATATCCAAAGCGCCGCTCCTTGATATTTTGAAAACCGCCTTTCCGGGTTCAGTTGTGAATATCTTTTTATAATCCAAAAAAGTTCCGCTCAACTGTTTGGTGATTATCTCATAGTCACCGAATTTGAACATCGCTTTGTTTCCTGAGGTAAAGACTTCTGTCGGCTCATCATTATGTAACGACATAATCTTTTGAAGCGTCGCAGCGAGAGCCAAAATAGGCTTTGCCTCAGATTGGCATTTGCAATGTGATATCGCAGCTCTGAATCCGTCACATGCTACAATTGACGCTTCCCCATCCGATGTGTCAAAATACACACCTTTGACCGTTACGTTTGATCCGTTTGCATCTTTTGACGAACAGTGAATAACTTCTTTGATTTTCTCAAAGACCTCACCGTTTTCATCCGAGAATACCGCAGTCCACTTCGTCTCATCATCAAATCCCCCAAAAACTGATACGTTTGCAAATGTTCCTTTTGCTTTGCCGCATTTAATTTTAACGGTTGATTTATCCGCTGTAATCTCTGCGACTCCCTGTGGGAGTTTATCAATAAAATTGACTACCGTTATCGGTATCACAAATGTTTCATCCAGCGCAGGCTGACATTCCAATACAGCTTTTGCTATCACCTCACCGTCGGAAGCAATTAGCATTCCGTCTTTGTAAAGAATGCCCGATACTGTTTCTTTTTCGGACTTCACAAAACCTTTCAGCTTTTTCAGTTTTGTTGCAATTTCAGTCTTTTCGACTTTCATATATGTACACTCCTTTTATGTATCATTCTTTGTCTGTTCATCCCAATATTCGATGAAGTAAACGTTTGTATTTTTCGGTTTTTCAATTCCGATTTTTACGGCATATCCTGCCTTTATAAGCAGTTTTGCTATTTCAAGCCGTTCGGCTTCATTTAAGGCACCGGCTTTTTGCGGATATATTTTTTGTATCAAAATCATCCCGCCTTTCTTACAACTGAAATCCGAGATTGAATGAACCTTGCGAAGTCTTTTGCAAACCTTTTCACTTCTTTCGGCGGAACAGAATCCCCGAAACCGTAGCATTGAATAACCATTCCGGTACGCATATCAATTTCGCAGGTTACAAAAGGCTTGTCCGGCGACGCCGCTTTGCGAATAAAAAATATCATTTGCGTTCCTGCAATATGATTTTTATAGTAACGTTCGTTTCCTACGCAATGGCTGAGTGCCTGTCCCTCACGAATGAAGTCAGCTCTTTCGTGCGGAACTTGTATGCACATACCGTCTTTTTCATAGCCTTTAAACCATTGATTTACAATTTCTAATGCCGCCTTGCTTTTTTCTGCATCAATCTGATTTTTAACCTCATTGTATCTTTTGAGGATTATATCGTGAGCTTTCTTTAAATTTTTCGGTCTTGCGGTCTGCCCCATTATCGGAACATCAAGGCTGTCACACATATTGTAGTAATCCCTAAGCCAATAATTTATGTGTGAAATCAGAGCACCCGTTACGGCTTTTTGACGTAAGATATAATCATGCAATATGTCAGGTCTTTGATATTGAACAGCCTGTTGCAGACATTCATACGTCATTCCTGCTTTGTGTAACCTTCTTATCTCTTTTAAATCGTTTTCGTGAACAAACCAATCTGTGCTGTTTATAATCCTGTGCTCAGAAGCAGTCACGCCCATATTACGGTACATATCAAGATATTGCCTTTTTATCCTGCAACCGTCATTTAAAAAATCAGTTTGAGTAAAATAAGACGCTAACGATACCAATCCCATTTTGCAAAGATATTCGGTTTGCGGATAGTTCTTCAAATTATCTAAAAGTCCGATGAAGTTCATTGGACTGTTTTGGGTCTTTAACACTTCCGAAAAATTAACATTGTAATGCTTATAGCTGAATGTCCGTTTTAAATCTCCGGTATAAACATAGGCATCATGATGGCAAGTTTGATTGATAAAAGCCTTTGTGAACTCTCCACTTGCATAATAACTGCTGGTTTTAAAATATGACACTATTTTCTGTTTGCCTTTTTCGTTCAGGTAAAACGTGTAAGCATCGTCCTCAAAGGCGATTAAAGACTTTTGCCCTGAGAACCGTCTTGTTACTACCGCCCAACGTAAAATAAGTTGATTTGCCTTTTTGTAAGGCGTCACGATGGTTGTTATATTTCTTATGCAGTGTTCATATCGTTCTGCCCACCATAAAGCCTTGCTTTTGCACATTGGACATACCGTTTCTGACTTGTGTTTGACGTTTTCCGTTGTTATCCACGATTTGCCGCATCGGGAACAGGTGCATTTTCGTGTGTAGTCCGAGCCCTTGTTTGAGAAAAATATGTAGGTTTCTTTGAAAGCGACATTATTGCAGAATTTTTTCACTTTGTCGTTATACTTCGGAAACCAGTGCCGTCTTTCTTCAAACAAGCCCTCCGCTCTGTCGTTTGCCTCTTGCCTTTTCTCTGCTTTTCGCCTTTGGATCGCTCCGTCAATAACCGCAATTATGCCGTGGGTAGTGTAATATTGCCATCCAGTTTTTGACATATAAAAATAATCGGACTGATTGTCGAAAAAGCGTCTTGCAGTTTCAATATCTTCATTGACCGCAGCCAAAACGCAAGATCGGTACGAATTGTTTTTGTCGGTAAACATCGGGGTCAAATATTTGTCTACCCATTGATCCGACTTAACTTTATAAACTATGCTGTTCTTTCTGTCTGCAAAAAATCTTACTTGCAATTTGTTATCATCAATGCTATAATTATCGGCAACAAAGATTTGTCCGCATTTTGGATTTTCGACGACCTTTACTGCGGTGACAAATTTTGTGTCTTTCAATTCCTTTTTGCCGATTTTCGGAATCGGGCAAAGAGGAATTTTTTTAAGCTCTTTTTTGTTCAGCATAATTCACACCTCACCGAAAAGAGAAAGTTGAATTATATTTTGATCTTTCTTTTTCTCCACATTTGCTTTTTGCTTAGGTTCCGGCTTCTTTTGCTGACTGCCTTTTGGCTCATTCTTCACAGCACTCTTTTGAGAAAGATATTTTTCCGTCGGGAACTCGCCGAGTTTAATCGTCATAATGAAACTCACTTCGCTGTCCGGAAAGAAAAACTTTGCCGCCCTACGGTAGACTTCGATATCGGAGATTGCATTACCGCAGCCCTTCATTATGCTTTTGATACACTCCTCAAATCCTCTGTTGCTTTTAACAACGGCTTCTGCAAAGCGTTCATCTTGATTGCAAAAATCTCTGAGCGAATTTGCAACATATGTATATACTGCATTTCCGTACTTATCGCCTTTAAAGTCTTTCTGCTCCTTATTTATGCGCTCAACCGCAAGCACTTTGAAATCCTTATCACAGTCAAACAAGTTAATTACATCCGGCATTGTTATTCACCTCTTATATCTGCTATTGGGACTTTAAACGTGTATTTTTCGGCATCGTCTTTTATAATCTGTCTCATTGCAAAAAAGGCTTCATACTGCTCCGGTTTGAGTTGCTTTTCAAGAAGCTCTGTATAACTCAAAAGAACCGCTGTAACGAATGGCAAATTCATTGGATTGAGCGGCATTAACGCCTGTGAAATCTGCATTGAAATTTTGTTAATTGCCTTTCTGAGTAATTCGGGGTTCTGTTCAATTCCCGCCGCCATTAACAAGTCATTTGCTTCTGATATAAGGTTATTCATCTGTTGTTCTCCTCTCATTTTATTACGCACCCGGATTTATAAAATCAAACAAAGTCGGTGTATCGTACTGTTCTTCGGCGCTTTTGAGATATCCGACGCCGTCACGGAAATAATCTGCGTTGAGCTCAATTCCGTATCCTCGGCGTTTCATCTTTACGGCCGTGTACGGTACCGTCATAAGTCCGCCGAACGGATCAAGAACAAGGTCGCCCTCATTTGAATATCTGTTGATTATTCTTTCAACGATATCAAGCTGAAGCGGACAAACATGCAAATTTTTACAGCGTTGGCTCTGAGTTGTATTGAGCGTTCGCATACGGTTAATGTCGTCCCAAATCTGCTCCGACCACGAAGCAGGCGGCATCATCATAAATGTTGCCGGGAGCTTGCCATCATCATCGAGGGCTTCGGTCATTGCAACATGCTGATTAAAATCGTAGACATTAGATATTGACTGCTTTTTGTATGCTTTTTGGATATCCTTAACGCTCATTTTTTTGATTTCTTCCTTTGTCAACAAGCGATCACCGCTTGAACGGTAAAAAGCGTGTGCGTCAAGCTGCCATTGTGCACGGGTATAATCAGATTTATCTTTGGTTACCGGTGCATCAGCGTAGGCTTTTGTGGTGTCCGTTGGCAGCTTTCGGAATAATAAAACATATTCGGGACAACCGACACCCATCTTGGTGCCGTCTTTGCACTGTTCGGTCCAACCGAGGCGGTAAGTCTGATTGTTTTCTCTTACAACATCAGTCAGCACAACAATTCTGCCCATATAACGAAAGCCGTGTTTTGTGAAGTGCATAACCGTCATGTCACTAAATGGATCAACCGTCGGCATTCCGTCACCGGTTGCATTGCCGAAAAGAATTCTGTCTTTGACGTGGATCGCCGCAATTCTTCCTGGCTTTAAAATCCTGAGAAGCTCCGGCGTAAGGAAATCCATCTGCTCAAAGAATTTATCATTATCGGAATTGTGTCCGAAATCGTTGTAACTCGGCGTGTATTCATAGTGATTTGAAAACGGGATTGAGCTGAGGATCAAATCAACCGATTTTTCCGGCATTGACTTCGTTTCTTCAACACAATCATTATTGACCGCCGTAAATCTTTCGCCCTTGACTTCCACTCTTTTCACTCCTTTTGACCTTCTCATTTTCTCCATAATAACTTTATGACTTATTCCGTTTTTACGGACAAGCTCAGACATCTGCCGAGATTGATAATTAAATCTGTCCCACTTCGCAAGCAGCTCGTCAAGTATGCTTTGCTCGTTTGCAGTGTAGATAATGTCGATAATGACCTTCTCAGTCTGCAAGAAACGATAAATTCTATGTATTGCCTGTATAAAGTCATTAAACTTGTAATCAATGCCGACAAATATTGCCCTGTGGCAATGTTTCTGAAAATTGCAGCCAGAACCGCTGATAATCTTTTTTGTGGCAAGAAGTCTGATTTTGCCCTCAGAAAAATCAATTGTGTTTTTCTCTCTGATGTCGAGATCTTGCGAACCGTAAACCTCAACCGCCTCCGGCAGAGCTTTTTTAATCGCTTTCCGCTCACTTTCGAGGTCGTGCCATAAAATAAAATGGTCGTTCGGCGCGCTGTCAACAATTTCTTTCATGCAAGCTATACGGTCTTCGAGGCTGTCCTGTTTTTCTCTCGCCGCCTGTGTAAGCCCTTGCGCCGCATCAAGTTCAAATTCTACTTGACCGTTTCTGCGGTCGGTCTGATATCTGATTTCCGACGTCAGCTTGTGATACCGTATATCCATCTGTGGCAAATCATATCCTGTTGAGTCAAATCCGAGATCAGCCGGTGAATTAAGGAATAAAGCCCACGAGGATACCCACAGCCAAAACTCTTGTTCCTTGTGAGGGTAAAGCGTGAGGTTGTTTGCTTTTGTGCTGTCACGCTTGAAAAATCTTGTTAGAGCCTGTCCGGTGTCCATAACCTCAAGATATCCGGCATAATGGATTATTTCTTTGTATTTGTTCGGATCGGGCGTTGCCGTTGCGACAAGCTTATACTTAATACCCTTGAATTTCGGTAAAAACATCTGATATGTTTTAGAACCGAACGAGCGCAATACTGATGCTTCGTCAAGGCATACGCATGAGAAGTATTTCGGATCAATGTCACCGTCACGGACACGTTCATAATTTGTCATGCATATTTCATCGGTACAGCTTTCAATCTCGTCCATTGTTCGGACGTACTTCGGGGGATCGATGTCAAGTAAATTCACGGCGTCATGTGTGAACTCCTGCCTAACGCCGAGTGGCAAAACAAGCAGCGCTCGGCCGCCCTCATGCTTTAACACCAATCGGCAAAACTCAAGCTCCTGTACCGTCTTTCCGAGACCGAAAGACTCGAACAATGCACGTCTGCCGCCCTTACAAGCCCACTTGACGGCTTCTCTCTGGTGCGGTTTTAATTTTGGATTTATTTCATCGTCTGCAACGTCAAAGCCGCTGTCCTCCGCAATGCAGACTTTGTTGTTTAAAAAATTATCGTATGTCAATTTATCTCTTCTTTCTTCTGAAGGATTCGGCAGTCACATTGATAGTGGTGCAGCTACCTGTTATCCTGTCATAGATTTGTTCGTTTAACAGCGTTTTTATTTCCTCGGCGTTTGAAATGTTTGAGGTGAAGATCGTAGGTTTAACGCCATTGACACGGTTATCAATGATCGTAAACAAAACCCGTTTCCATCTGTCGCCGACATTTGTTACGCATATATCGTCAAGAATAAGCAAACTGCACTTTGAAAGTGACATAATCGTTTCCGCTTCCGTTTTTCCGTAATCGCCTGCACAATTTGCTTGTGCAATTACATTTGTAAGAGAAGCAAATTTGACAATATAGCCTTGCTTAAGGACTTCGTGTGCAATGGCAATTGCAAGGTGTGTTTTACCACTGCCCGTATTGCCGATAAACAATATTCCTTTGCCGTTTTCTTTTAATTTTGGAAAAAGCTCAGCATATTTCTTTGATATGTCAAATGCCCTTTTGAGCTCGGGTCTCATTTCAAATGTTTCAAACGTACTTTCGGTATATAACCTCGGAATATTGCTGTTACGAATATTCCTTTCAATCTTGCGTTGACGTTGCGCCTCGTGCCATTCCTGTTCATCTGCTCTTCTTTGGTTGATAACACAGTCGCATTCGCCGCACCAAAGATTTATGTAAGGAATATATCTTTGTGTATATTCATTGCCGCAAACAGAACATATCTTTTTACGTGTTTTCCAATTCTCTCGCATATCTTAAAAACGCCTCGCTGTCATCCTCTCCGGTATAAGCTGCCGGATCAGTTTTATCATATGACGGCTTCGGTCTGTATCCTCTTGTACCTCCCGAGTCTTGAGTTTTTGATAACCAAGTCACAATGAACCTTTTTATCCCTCTCGGGGTCTTACGCTTTGTCGGATTGGCATTTAGCCAAGCTCTCATCCTCTTTAGGTCTGCCAATATGTCTACTGCCGGGAAAACGTCCGCCCAATCATCAATTTGACTTTGGCATATAGGATAATCATTACCGTCAATCATCGGTAAAGCAATTATTGTCGGCTCGGTTGCAAGCTCGACTTGCTCCGAGCTAATATTATTTACTTTACTTTTATTTACTTTATTTTCTTTTACTTTACTTTGTGAGTTTTCCTCTTGTTTTTTGGGGTTTCCCTGTTGTTTTTGAGGGTTTCCCTGTTGGGAAATACTTAAAAAGTCAACTTTTTTAAGAGTGTTGGCAGAAATCGTTTCAAAATCCTCTTTTGAAACAAGCCAATACTCTGAAATCAATTTAACTTTTTCACGCCATTTGAGCATTTTTATATAGCGGCGCTGGATACCCAAAGACGTTAATACACCAAACGCGTTAAACACGCTTTCGTCAAAGAAAGCACATTGGAGGCACCCGGTTATAAACTCTTGAACAAATCCGGAATCACAAGCACAGCCCGCACCGTCTGACACTAAGAAGCACTTGTTTTCATTCCATTCCATATAGTATCCATTTTTGCCATATATCTCACAGAGGATGTAATCGAGCAGATACATCCCTTTGGGTCCAAATCTTGCCCTTAACAACCTTACCTTGTCATCTTGATAGAAATCGGTATCTTTGGGAAAATAATCAACCCCGTCCTTTATGGGACGAGCCACACGATCACCGCCTTTTCTTGGTATTGAGATTAAGACAGCGGCAAAGATATTCGTCCAGCTTGATACCGTATACAAAATACTCTTTTAAGAGATCTTTCTCTCGGAGATGAGCTTCATCGTGATGCTCTCGGCATAAAGCTATTGCTTTAAGTCCGACGTGAACTATCTTTTCACGGTCTCTGCCCATTCCGATACGGTCAACGTGATGAACTTCCGCAGGCTTGTTGCAGATTGCACATTTACGATGCTCAAGGCACATATACAGATACTTCCCGATATCGTCAGTTTGATTGAGAAGCGTGTCCTTCGTCGGAACATCGTTATAAAAGCAGAAGTTAATCAAATATGTTATGAAATCCTTTGCTGTTGTCATATCGACATCTGATAAGCTAAAGGCATCGACACCCGACTTTAAGCAAAAATCCCAGGTTAAAAAAGCTCTTATGTACTCAGGCTCGTGTCCGCTCCAAATAGCAATATCTCTGACAATCGCAAATATCTTCTTGCGCTGTTCGTTGGATATCGTTCTTCCATCGTTCAAACGAATTTCAACCTTTCCTATATGCTTCTTTACAATTTCTCTTGAAAGGTCTGCATCCGGTGCCAATATAAGCTGGTTATCAATTACCTTGAGTATTTTTGCTGTCGTTATCAATGCCGTTCACCTCTTTGTCTATGTGACGATGCATATAAACATGAACGCCGTTAGGTCCGATGTTACGGTATATGAAATCATCACATTTTTGTTTTGATAAATGGTTCTTTAACACTTGGAGTTCGTAGGCGTATTCGCCGTTTTCTTTCTTCTGACGGATTCGCTCCTCTATTTCGTTTTCGTCGTAGTTGGCTTCAATCATAAACAAGTCATAATTAAGAGCCATAATGCCGTTCATGTTGTTCGTGTCGGTGCAATATATCATCTTGCCTTTCTTAGCAAAATGTATTTTCCAACCGCAATTCGGGACATTGTGAACGAGTGGAACGGGGATAACGTTGCACAAGCCGTATCCGTACAGTCTGTTAAACTCCAAAATGTCAATGTTATTTTTTGACACACCACAGGCTGTCAAGGGTTCAACAAGCCATCTGCAACAAGCAAAGCGCAACGTCGGCCTTTCTGCCGCTAAACGTCTGATTGTCCGCTTGTTGAAGTGATCCGAATGAATATGTGTTAACAGCACCAATCTCAGATCTGAATAAAACGGTTTTAAGGCTTTAAAACCTACGCCACAGTCAATCAGTATGACCCTTTCTATAATGACTGCATTGCCCTTTGAGCCTGTGGAAATGATGTTATAATCAATCAAGGCTGTTGAGGTCAACCTGTTCCTCGACCTCTGTCACCTCCGGCTGTGAATTTAATGCCGGTGTTTCTGTTGGTTCAGTTTCAGATGAAACAAAATCGCCGTTCGCCGTAGTTTCAATCTCTTTGTTATCGTTTTCAAAGGCGGTAATCATTTCAATGCTCATTACACCCCAACGGCTGATGAGCTGACGAAGCATTGTTTTCTTTGCCATATCGTCAAAGTTCTTGTACCAGAATGAAGAATACTTCCACATATCCCTGTCAGAAATCTGACCGTTCTGTATTTTGTAGTAGCTTTCCTTTGAAAACGCAGGGCTGAATTTATCGGCATGAGAAAGCATCTTTTCTTTGCTCCAATATATCGTTTTGCGGAAACCGTTAAGATATTGGAACGTCGCACAATAGCCGACAGTCGGAGCTTTTTCTCTTGCTTCGTAATCATCAATGAGTTTCAAATCAACATCTTCCGTTATCGGATCGAAGTGAACAAGCTCGCCTTCCTTTACCTCAATTACATTGATTTTAGTGTACTGACCGCTTCTGATTGCAAGCTGAAGATATCCCTTGTAGCCGAGTACAAACTGCGCTTTGGTACATTCGGGTGAAATAATACGTCCTTCACGGTCTTTCTTCGCCTTGCTTTTAAACGGCACAAGATAATACTGACCGAGCTGCGGCGACGGCGATAGATTAAGGCTTTCGCCGAGAAGTGCTCCTGAAAGTATCGATCCCGCCTCGCACTCCTGCAAAGCAGGATTTACGGCAACTGTCGATGAAATAGCGGCAACAAAGCGTATTACTCTGTTCGGGTCGCCGAGGGTATTATTTATGAGCTTACGGTATTTGTCGGTAGATATAGCCACGCTGAATTTTGGTTTCTGCGGTGCTGCAACCGCATTAGAGTTGTTCATATTCTCCGTTCCTTTCCATTATGTTTTTGATTTCTCTGATTGAATTGAGGTCGTATGTCGAATACTTGAACGCAACCGTATATTTCTTTCTCGGCGCTTCTTCAATTTGTTCTTCTGTCGGCATCTGAAGCTGTTCGGGAGCCTCAAATGCTTCGTCCTGTTCAATTTCTTCAAGGACTTCATCAACCTTTGCGGCAGTCTCTTCGGCACTTTTCATAGCTGCTTCACGCTCTGCCATCATTTCCTTTTCCGCTTCGATAGCTTTTATCCTGTTCTGTACCGTAAGGATTGCTTGTGACACATTCAAAGACTTCTTATATTCAACAAGAATGTCTGCCGAATACTCCTGGACCTTAATCATTTCAAGATCATCCGAAACTCGGTCGATAAACTCGGTAACCGCAGTTTTAAGAGATTTCAAACTGCCCGACATATTGATTTTTAATCCCAGCGAATCGAACGAAACGAAATCAATGCTTTTGTACTCGCAATACTCATTGAAATATTGCAGAACCTTCTGCTTCTTTTCTTCCTTTAAACCTGCTTCAACCTCTGAAATACGGGAACCCAGCTCGTCAATTGCAGGCTTAAAGTTTTGTGTAACACATCTCTTGTAGACATCTTCAAACGCCTCATACGGTGCATTGATAGCTTTTTTGATCGTTTTTCTGCGCTGTTCAAGGTCGTTGTAATCTGCGTTCAGATCGGCTCTTATGCTCTTAATTTCACGATATGACTCTTCAGTGACGCTGAGACTGAGTGCATAATCGACTTTCGCCTTGATTACATTTGTAAGCGATTCGAGCTGTTCTGTGATAACCGGCAGTTGAGTAACCGCCATTAAATCATTACCTGTCGGAACATCAACAATTTGTTCCGCAGTGGTTTCAATTACTTCTGACAAAATTTTCATCCTTTCTTTACTTGACTTATCGATCATTAAGTGATACAATAGTCAATGTGATGTGGGGCGTATCTGTGTGAGCAGTGCGCCTTTTGCTTTTATAGAGAGCTTCCGTTAAATCGGAGGCTCTCCTTTCTGTTATCTGCTCGGCTATAAGCTGTGCAAAATAACTGCCGCCGAAACGAAGTCCGCCGTCGGAGCCCTCACGTTGAATAATTCTGTGAAGCTTCTGTTGAGCCTTGTTAAAAGCATCGGTGAATTCTTCAACACCCGGTTCATCTCCGAGAATTCTTTCAACCATTGATATAAGCTGCATTGTTCTGACCTCCTTTTCTAAAAATATTGCGGATTTTCACCGCACGGATTCCGAGAGCAATGATATATTCACATCCGTCGTGGCTCATCATTTATGAAAGAGAAAAAAATGGGAAAACACCCAAGCGGGAACGGTGAGAGTCGAACTCACATCTGTCCATATAGCGAACCTTCTGCCGTTGAACTACGTTCCCGTGTTGCTCGTCTGTTCCGAGCCGTCAACCGAATGCCCTTTTTACTGTACTTGTATCGGTGTCCGTTCCAAACCTCTGAGTTAATAAAATGGAAAGAATGAAAAATATATGGAGGTAACAATCCAGAGGGCTTTCTATGGGTTTGGCAAAGGCGGTGGGGATTGAACCCACAATCACAGAATCAAAGTCTGTTGTCTTACCGTTTGACTACACCTTCATATAAGGCTCAAGCGAGCCTTATTCGTTTGCAATGTAAACCTCCGCATATTGAACACCGAATTGTTCCGCAAGCTCATGCGAAGCGCAGAGGACATCAATTCGGTTGCCCTTGATTGCTTCGCCGCAGTCCTCGGCAACAAATACATTGCCGTTGATAATTACCTTTGTTCCGTAAGGGATTATATCGGGATCAACTGCTATTGTTCTTCCGGGCGTAGCTTCGGTCATTGTTGCGGTATAACCGTCAGCGTATTCATCACAGCACTCCGAGCAGGTGCAATATGCCGTCAGCTTGAACTCTCCGAGACTTTTCGGCTTGTCCGACAGCATAACAGATACAATGTGATCTGCTTCATCGGAAACTGCCGTTGTTTTGCTTTCGGGTACTGCTTGTCCGGTTATGCTTCCTATAAGTATTCCGCCCACAAGACCTATCAAAAAAATCAAGGTAGCGGCAATGTAATAAATGTGCTTATGTATAAACTTTTCCATTTAAAAGCTCCTCTCAATGCTTGTCCGTATCGCCCCTCAGAATTCCTCGGGGTGTCTTGAAAACCAGTCCTGAAACGCTTCGGCCATTTTCTGACCGGCACGCTCGGCGAAATCCGCTCTTTCTTCTTCCGTGAGATCGTCGAACGGTACTTCCGTTCCGTCCTCTTTAATAAGAATGTTGTAACAGGTCAATTCTCCGGCCATAGTTAACACGCTCCTTTCGTCATATATTTAATGTGTATGTGTGTGTAAAATTGTCCTATTCTTGCCGTTCTGAGTGTGATTACCGTTTTTCATAATTGACACTCCTTGTTGATGTGAATTGCCTTCACTCGATTGTAATTCTTCTTTGTTTTGTGCTATAATCGCCTCAAAGGAGGTGAAAATAATGGATAAATTCTGCTTTGAAACATTTCCGTCAAATCAAAACGAAGCACTGTCAATGTTGTATCTGCAAAATCAGGACTTATCCGGCAAATCCCCTGAGGAAATAAATAGTATGTACTGGGATGCTTATTACAGAATTAAAAAAGACGATTATAAGAAAACCCAGTCAAATTATTTTGCTACTTGTATGCAGAACATAGTGCAAGAGACAGGTCAACCATAAGCCTTGTTAAGATAGCAAACTTCAATGTTGATTTTGTCTTTGCGGACTTCTCGGATAACAGCTCTAACTGCTTGACGAGAAGTTCTCTTTCTTTTGACTGTAACATTCAGAATCACCTCCTGTTTAATTATGATTTAATTTCACAGCGCCTTGTTAAGCTGAAAAATTCGCATAAAACCAATGAAGAAATAAAGTGAACAGTGTTGCTATTATTGCAGCATATATTGCATAAGCCTTCCACGCTTGACTTATACGCTGCATTATCAATGTGCCGATAATTGCAACCCACCACATAAGCAGTGATAATATTGTCGGTGCCATACGAAGCCTCCTGTTTAATTGTGAAAATATTTCACTTGTTGCTACTCCCATTCGGAATGGTTTTCGTACAGATCTTGTGCATCAACCGTTCCGATTTTCTTTCCTTTGAAAGTGAAGTATTCAACAACGCTTCGGCAAGGGTCATTTTCTTCGCCTGTTCCGATTACTGATTCGGTTCGTATGACTTGAACAACCTGCGCCGTTTGAAGTCCTCTTTTGCGGTGTGTATGTTCAGGGTAATTCATAGTGACCTCCTGTTCTGGCATTCATGTTCAAGTTTCTTGGACTAATCTGCCAAAAAAATATCCTTAAATTCAAGGTCACTTAAAGATAAAATTATTTGAATTTTTTTAGCGGTTTCTATTGGGATTTTTACTACCCCTTTTTCAAGGTTCGAATAACTTGATTTACTTTTATAAAATAAGGCATCGGACATTTCTTGAAGAGTCATTCCTTTTTCCTTACGTTTTTGTTTTAATAATTTTAAGTTCATTTTAATCACCTCACGAAGTACAAGTTTCTTGAACCACAAACATAATATCATCATTTCATGTCAATGTCAATAGGAAAATCCAAAAAAGTTGGATTTTTTCTTTAATTTTGTTCTTGATTATTGGACATAAAGCGTGTATAATATAACAAAGTCCTAATTATTTGAACTTTCGGCAGGTGACAATATGGCAACTATAGGCAGCAGAATCAAGTCATTAAGAAAGGCAAATAACCTCACTCAAACAGATTTTGGTAAATTATTTGGGGTTGGCAAAACAACTATTTCTTCATATGAGACAGGAAACAGCACGCCAAATGATGACATAAAGAAAGAAATTTGCAATTACTTTAATATCTCAATGGATTATTTGCTTGGACTCACAGATTCAACGCATACAAAAACAATTAACTTTGCAGGCTTTATTTTTGATTTTGATAATTCACCAGAATTGTCATCTTTGATAAACAAAATACAATCTGTATCACTCGATGTTCTTGAACAAGAAACAAACATATCAAAAGAAAGACTTAAAAGCATAGTTTTTAAAGAACTTTTACCATCACCTTCAGATTTAACACGTATTGCATCTTTTTTTGGATGTTCTATAGAGCAACTTTTTGGCTACGAAAAAAATTGTAATACAGATTTATTTTCTCAGCATGAGGTCGCTTTAATTAAATCTTATCGCAATCACCCCGAAATGCAATTATCAGTTGATAAGCTTCTTGGAATTGAAACGGGAGAAAAACTCCATATAATAAAAAAAGCTGCCCGTAACGGAGATAATTCTCCGCTTGTAGTTACGGACAGCAAGCTAAAGGAACTTGAGAATTTACCCGAAGTTCCGCTTGAAGATGGCTAAAACTTGTTTTGTTTTATAAAGGTTTCAAATTGCGAGTAGACTTTCTGCTCAAGCGGAGATGTCAAAAAGCAATTGCGTTTGTAAAGTTTGTTCATTCTTTCCACTCTGTATTCTGCGGCGGTTCGGCTAATCTTGCAAAGCTCTTGTATTTGCTCGGCGGTCCGAACATTGCACCCCCACAGCACGCAGGCGGGAGCTAACAGACGGCTTGCAAAAACATTCGCTGCCTGCTCAACCGGATTATCGTCCGGTGACGGTTCACGATTGACAAGCTCGTATTTGCCGACATGGCCGAGGATTATATGCCCAAGCTCGTGAGCGATTGTAAATCGCCGCCGCTCCGGCGACACCTCGGAGCTGACATATATGTGCGGTTTGCCGTCGATAAAAAGGCTCATTCCGTCACTGCCGTCCGTCGGTTTGTAGTAATGCAGTTTGATTCCAAGTTCGGCGCAGACCTTAACTGTGTTGATTGGCAATTCCGAAATGCCTAAATCAATCAGCAACCGCCATACTGAGTCTCTTGCGATTTGATAATCTTTATAATTCATATAAAATCACCTCACCTAAAATTTTAAGTGAGGCACAGTGCAAAATCCACAGGTAAGTTTTGGAAAACAAGTTATTAAGGAGATCGAAAAAGATGAAAAAATATGTTCAAAACAGTTTAACAGCAAATGAGAAGATCATTAAGCAGGCAAAGTTCAGCAACATTTTATTTGTTCCGGGTATAATTGTTGCGCTGATTTTTCTGCTTGTTGCTATTTCTTCCGTTTCTTCCGACGGCATTGGATTTTTCTTTAAAATCCTTTTTAGCGGCATTTTAGTTGGTGCAATCGTTGATATTAGAGGTTTTTTATATCACTTCTTCAATGAATTTGCTATAACAAATAAGAAGGTTGTTGCTAAGACAGGTATAATAAAGACCAAGGAGCTCAGCTCTCCTCTTAAGCAAATTCAGAACGTTCAGGTAGCAACAGGTTTTTGGGGCAAAATATTTAAGTATGGCACAGTTAATGTGACAACAGCAAGCGGTCTTTACAGTATAAAATATGTCAATGACCCGCAGGGATTCAGAAACAGTATAATGGCACAAATTGAAAATACCGAAGAAGATAAAATGGATCTCCACGCTCACAAAATCGCAAGTGCAATACATAACCTCGAAAACTAAAATAAAACTGTCGTCCGTTCTGAGGGTGGAGAAAGGAGCCAATATGGATATTACTACCGAATTATCGGAGGCGATGTTGTCATAGTCCGTAAGCAGGAAACAGTTGAAAACGGTGAAATTGCCGTCGTACTTATAAACGGTGACGATGCAACCGTTAAAAAATTTTATAGAACAGATGCAGGTATTAAGCTTGTATCAACCAACCCTACATACGACCCGTTTTTCTTTACCCCCGATGAGGTCAATACCCTCCCCGTCTCGGTAATAGGAAAAGTAGTCGAATTGAGGGCAAAATTTTAAAGCGAAGGAGGGAGAAAATGAGCGGCACAAAGAAAAAGCCAAGCAAGAAAACAATTTGTATTATTGTGGCTATTGTTTTACTGTTGGGCATAATTGGTTCGTGCAACGATTCGTTAAAAGATAAAAACAAAGAACCCGAAACTACAATATCAAACACTACAGTTGTTACAACAACATCAAAGCCAACAACAGCAACAACAGTAACAACAACCGAAGCAACGACAGAGCCGACAACCGAGGAAGAGACTGAGCCTAAAAGGGAAATCGTTCATACTCAGGCATCTTACGATTATATCGTAAACACAAATACAGGCAAATTCCATTACAGTTCTTGTTCTCAAGCGGGCCGAATCAAGGAAGAGAATAAAACTGTTATTCATGGCACTTTTGATGAGTTGGAAAGCATGGGATATACTCCTTGCGGCAAATGTAATCCATAATAAAAAAGCCGCTCGAGGCTGCTTATAAGAGAAATTGATTAGCTTAGTTCATAACCGCCTTGCGGTGTGATAAATAATTCAAAAAAGAGGAGAAATAATTATGTTTTGTCAAAAATGCGGAAAAGAAATACCCAACGATGCCAATATGTGCCCTTATTGCGGTACAACCCTTGCCGCAAACCCCCAACCTCAGCCAAACGTTCCCCAGGGAAAAAAGAAAAAGAA
>ERZ1034691.399-NODE-399-length-35593-cov-27.934633_pt1 | contig 35593 bp, 36 predicted proteins | sample MGYA00520638_ERZ1034691 | MGnify/ENA primary metagenome ERZ1034691 (study PRJEB33766, sample SAMN09781763) | gut metagenome | biome: gut microbiome | host: Homo sapiens | place: Madagascar | study: EMG produced TPA metagenomics assembly of the PRJNA485056 data...
TGGTGGAGATGAGGGGAATCGAACCCCTGCATAAGTCATAAAAATGCCGTTAAATACTGACTTTTTTATATTCGTGTTGCATTTCGTGTTGGATTAAGCATACAAACTTATGAATGTGTTTCGGCCTGCGATACCGCTGCCACTCAGTCCTTAAGTCAAAATTATAAGCTATTTGCTTTTTTCGTCACACCATTAAATTCATTTTCATTAATTTTCTGATTTTTTTAAAATCAGAAAACACCCCCTTGTGGTGTTATTCCTGCAAAGGGGCGTTTTCGTAATCGTATTTTACATATGTTTTCTCACCAAATGTAAAAACAAGCGATAGCTTGATTTTGAACTATCGCTTGTTCATTTATTTCTTCTTTTTCGGATTTACCCCAACTATTGACTTGACAAATTAATAAAAATGTTCTATAATTAATTTAGAACATAAGTTCTACGCTAAAAGCAGACAAATTATTTATTTTTTGTCTGCTATACTATAAGTGCAGATAACATCAGCGTGGCGATATGACATGCAAATTATGGCAAGATAAGTTTGGTCATCATCTATATCGACGCCTAAATGGCCAATCGGGGAAGGACCGGTATGATATCTGCATAATCATTTGAAAACACGACTTTCAAGAAAAAGCTTGAAGGTTGTGTTTTTTTCAATTGCTGTTTCAACATCGTAAATTTCAAGAATTCGTTGCATTACTTCAACCTTAGATTCACCTTTAAATAAGCCTATAAAATCTTCCTTAGTAATTTTATCAGTATTTGCTAAATTTTTTACTTTTAACTTTTGAGATTGAACGATATTTAAACCAGCTAGGAACCAACTCTCTATTTCGTTTTGTACTATGTATATATTATCCTTAGAAGAGCGATAGTATCTTTCATTGACTATATTCTTCTTCTCTTCAACACCTTTGCTATCTGCATCTGCGATAAGAATATATTCGCTGTCGGGCATAGCATTTATAGAACTAATATATTTATTTATATCTTTTTGCTTTTTTCTAGCATATAATATAGGTTTGTATTCAAGCCCTTTGTTTTTGAAAAGCCAATTAAAAAACCTTTCATCATCTGGGCCTTCAATAAAAGCATACAACATATTAATCACCTAGTAAATCATCTAAAAATAATTCATCTAATCCAATCTCGTTTTCAAGAAAAATTTTAACTTTTTTATTATCAGCAGGCTTAAAAACTTTTGAAAAACCCGATTCGTCACGTTTAATAAATAAAAGTGATTTAACGTCAGCATATTTCACAAATTCAGGATTATGCGTAGTAATAATAACTTGTCTTGAATCCGAGGTTTCTTTCGCCATCTCTAAAACTTTTGGAATTAATTTTGGATGGATATTTCGTTCTGGTTCTTCAAGAATTATTATTTCACCGTTATCTTGAAAATATAGTGCAATTATTATAGCCAAAATATTAACAGTACCATCAGAAAGGAAATTAGACCTAAATATTTTTTTCGAATAATTTTCTTTTACTGAATAAAATAAAGATTTATCATAGTTTGCCTTAACACTTATATCATTCACAAAAGGTAAACAATCACTTAATTTTCCTAGCAATTTTTTCTTTTCAGTTGAATTTCTTATTATTCTCTGTAAAATCAAAGCTAAATTTGAACCATCTTCGCTTAATTCACTTTTGGCTGATATTTCAGAGGATTTTTTTAGTAATTTTGAATCAAAATCAAATATTTTAATGAAATCAGCTATATTTAATCTAAATAAAAATATATAGCGAAGTTCAAATAAGATTAACCTTTTATCATCAGAAAATTTTGACATTTGTTCATTTAAAAAATCAACTACTCCTTTTGCTGAAATGAAATCCCTTATATTTTCTGGCAGGTCTTTTAATGAAGGATCCGTAATTTCTTTTATAAGTTTTTTACCAGTTGTTTTTCTCATATATTGTATTTCGATTTCTTTAGATGTTTTTTCTTCAAAAGAAACACCGTAAAATACTGATAACCTATCCTTTGTTATTGAAAAACCAGTGCCTCTTTGATGCGGCTTAATTTCAAATTCATAAAACCATCTACTAATACTAATTTTCGTATTTTTTTCATCAGAATCACCTAAATACATATCCTTATCGATGATAGTTTCAAAAGATATATATATAGGTTTGGATTTTCCAACATTAGAATTCACAATATATTCCAGTCCTCCTAACAAGGAAATAGCATCATTTACACCATGCACTAAAATATTGCTTATGAATCTAAAAATTTCAATTGTATTTGATTTTCCTGAAGCATTTGCACCTACAATTATTGATAAAGGTTCGAAATTTATATGTTGTTCTTTGAAACTTTTAAAATTTTTAACGGTAAGATTTTTCACATACATAATTAACATCCATCCTCTCTGACTTTTCTACATTATAACACAAAATTTTAAAAAATCCACTATAATTTTCAGAAAGCACAAAATAGCCCCTCGAGTACCGTTTTGGTATTTGAGGGGCTAAACTTATGTATGCTTATTCTTTTGTGTCTGTATCGGTTTTATTCTCAACTGTATTTTTCAATCTGTGAACAACATTGACGAGAAATTTTGGAATTGGCGTGCCTAACCCAGCAAGGTTTTCAAGGATTGAAATAAGCTCGTTTATAATCAGCCATACTGCAACTATCAAGCCGAAATAATAGCTTGAAAACTCAATCCCTGCTGTGGCAAGTCCTGCACCGATGAGGTAATCAACTACACCGCCCACGCACACGAGAACGAGGTAGCCTATCTTTTTAAGTATGCCCTTAACACCAATACGGCTGTTAAGGGTTTTATTGATGTATGCCTCTGCCATACCTGTACCATAGTCTATTATCATTACACAGATTAAAACTGCAAGCGGTACAAGCAATATGTTAAAATAAGCCGCCAATGCACCGATAGCTACTGAAACAGTAGCCTGAATAATATTGTCTTTCATAGTTTAGTTATACCTCCAAAAATCAAGTCAAAGTAATCTGCACTCTGTCAATGGCTTTTCCGAACGAACCTGCGTATCCGTCCTGCTTGCTGTCCTTTTCGTCATCGTACTGCCAATCGTAATAGTTTTCGCTTAAGCTTGATACTCTGTATGTAGCTTTGTAACAACTGCCATGCGCAGATTTTACATCCTTAGGTGTTGTGTAATAAACCTGCACAGCGTCAATCTCCACACCGAGAATGCCTGCATAGCCGTTTACATCATCTTCAAGGTTAAAACCTGTAACCCAGTTAAGCCATTTGCCACCCTTCGTGTGCACACGATACTTAACTTTACCTTTCGATACTTTGATAGCAATACCGCTGATTGCCTCACCGGCAATACCTGCAAAGTCAGACAATCCTTTCACCGTTGGCAACCACTCGCCATCTGCAAAAACGCAATACTCAATAGTTGGCTTTACATCTGCGTTAGTTTTTTCTTGCTCAGATGTTTCGCTACTTGTATCCAGCTTATTCAAAAACTGTTCTCTCCATAGCTTGTCTTTAGCAGCTGAACCGCACCAAAACCCCGGGCAGATTTTGCCGTTTGCATCGTAATGTCGAATTACTCTGTCTTTGCTGATATTGTACTTTCTCATAAGTCGCTGAGTGAGCAGAATTACATTCTCAAGCGTTTTTCCCTTGCACTCACTTGTTGAACCTGCAATTTCAATTCCGATTGAACGGCAATTAATATCCCAGTCGCCTGCATGCCACGCAATGTTTTTATCTGCAACAGAACGCACAACCGTTGTATCGTCGACAAAATAATGTGCCGATGTTTCGACTACATTGTTCTTGAAGTAGTTACCGTTGTTCTCCGCTGTATCACCGTCATTGCCTGTATAGTGAATAACAAGTGTGTCAATATCAGATGATTTCCTGTTACTCTCGCTAAAGTTGCCTTTGTTGCACCAAATCTCCTTAAAATCGTATGACATACTATTTCCTCCCTTAGCTCTGATTAATCTTTACCCAACTGTCCCAAGTAGTTGCCGATGATGAATATCTAATCCACAACGCACTACTTGTTATGTATATTTGACTCCAGTTATACTCACCCGATGACAAGCATATCAACATACCTTTTGCCGTTTCAGGAATGTTAGCGGTTGAGGTAGTACATCTGTATACTCCTATTTCTCTTGTATTGCAGTCAGATATTCCACCCACTCCGTCTTTATTTCTTGTGCCTTGCGTGTTTGAAAAATTCTCAAATCCCAATGACGGTTGGTTTGCAATATTAGGAGCGATAAAGCTGCTTGATATTGATATGTTTCGCCAATATGTTGGCAGCGTTTTATATCTGTTAAACAAATAGTCAGACAATATTTTTAAATTTACGGATGTCTGTGCTTTGATTTCAAGGCCTGTAATGTGAGCAGTACACGAGCTGTAATATTTATCCGGATTAGCCGGATCCTCTGCACTGTCAATAATAACGCAGTCGCTAACCTTAGCATATTTCTCAATCATAGCCGCTGCGTATATAATTCTCAAGCCGTTAATAGTCGCCCTTGAATAATCACCAAGCCTTACTGCATACCTACTTGAATCAGAACAGCACGAGCTCAATGTAGCGTTCACATTGTCCCTTAGCACAAAAGCAGTACAAGTTTCCGTAAGCTCTTCAAGCGAGTTCCAATAGTGACATGTAACTATATCATTTCCGCCCGGTTCAATTCCCACATCGGTGTTATATACAATAATGTCTTTCCAGAAACTGTCTGTTGTCAGATTTCTAATACCAACACTTCCAAGTATTGCCGATTCGTTAAACAGTAACAGTCCGCTTGCTACCGTTTCGATGTTGTAGCTTTTTACACCGTCAGCTAAACTTCCTGCAAGAATACCTGCCACACTGAAATTTTTAATTTTAATATTTTTCAGCGAAAGATTGTGAGTACGATTATAATGTATTCCGTATTTGCCGTTATTGACATTGATTGTAATGTTCCGTATGTAACTGTTTCGTGATATATATCCGAGATTAGGGCTTTCAACATTAAGTTCAAAAGCCGCCTTATCATTACAATCGCTTTTGATAATTGCTTGTGTATCGCCGTCTATATACATATCTTTTGCCAAAATCGGCTTTGTAATCTTATATGTTCCTTTTGGAATATATACAGGAAGTCCTAAGTCAACAGCTCTTTGTATTGCGTTCGTGTCATCTGCAATACCGTTTCCTATTGCTCCAAACATTTGCGGAGTGTTGCACAACAGCTTTGCACTTATCTTCTCATTGAATATCGTCATCAGTCTTTCATATATGTCTGCGCCGATACTATCATTTACAATTATTCCCTTGTTTAAATTAATTGTCACAACATTAGTTGAAATAGTTACAGCCGTACCGTCATTATCAAACACTCCTGAAATGCCAAATTGTACTTTACTCTTATTCTTCAGTACAGCCGAAGGAATTTTAATTGCAGCTGATAAATTATTGATTTCAACCACATCGCTATGAGTTTCGTCACTCAATCCGCAGAAGAAAGTAGCCGATACAACACTGCATTTTTCCCAGTCATCGCCGCCCCTAAAATTCAACTTGATTTCAGAATACTTATTCTCAGAACTAACCGGGTTAAATCCATCCTTTTTCTTCAAGGTGTTCTTATAAACAGAAAAGCAAATTGTATTCACATTATCACCTCTTATATAATTGTAAAAATTATATCCCCCTAAAACAACCCCACCGCAAGGGTGAAAATTCTCCCTTGCGGTGGTAATTAATTTACTTTATTTTGTTTTGATATTTTTTCAAAGCCGTTTTCGCATTCTCCCAACTTCCGTAAATTCTCGTCAATTGAGTAACAAGTTCTCTTGTGCGCTGCCTGTCATTGCCTGTAGATGCCTCTATATATTCGCCCCACAGTTTATCTGTTCTGCTTGTGCTTCTCATAGCACTCTTTATCTCCTGTTTTGTTTTTCCTCCTTTTTCTATAAGATAATTTTCAATCATACTATAGTTTTCAGTATCACCGTTAATCAGGGCGTCAAATAAATCAGAATAGCTGTACATAACAAGTTCATTTTCCTCACTTGTATCATCAAATACAGATGTACTTCCCGTTTCATCATCAGACTTTGATTCATTAATCTTATTGATTACAAATTCAGCGCCTTTTTCGTTAAACCCATTGTCAATAAGCTCCTGTTTTCGGTCCTCGTTATCTTCAATTTCAGAAACAAGTTTTGCCTCTGCACTGATAAAGCGGTCAATGGCTTTCTGTACATCTTTGCTGTCAAAGCCATAATCAATAACCTTTTGCCTGTATTTTTCGTAGTCAGCAAGATTGCCGTTAGCCTTAGCAACACCTGCTTCCTCAATATCATCGTCAGACGAAAGCGCAGTAACAATTTTGCTTTTTATGTAATCAGTAGCCTCACTTTCTGTTTTACCCTTTTCTTCTATAAGAATTTCTTTCCACATACTCTCGTAATATTCTGCTCTTGAGCTGTTGCCGTCCTTTTTGTCTTCAACTATGTAATAGTGCAGGTAATCCGTATTCACATTACCCTTGTTATCTGTAATAATTCTTCCGCTGCCTTTAGCCACATCATTGTAATAAGCATATATTGATGAGCCAAACCTTGCAAAATTAGTACCCGGAATACCCAGACAATCAAGCAATGTTTTAAGTGCGTCCAATGCTTTTCCGCTTATCAAATCCTTGACCATATCATTAATAGAATCAACACTCATAGCCTGCAAGCCGTAATAAGTCTTACCTATGTCAATAGCACTGCTTACCGCACTATACAAATAATCACCCATAGCAAAGCTGCCAAATATTCCGTTGAGCACCTCATCAAGATAGTTAAGTGCGATTTTTTGTCCGGATATATTACCCTCATCGTCAAACAAATCATCCCAACGATGATACAAACATATTGATGACAACAAAGACAAAGCGCCTAAGAGCAAATTAGCACTAATGGCACCGGAACAGCACGAAACAAATTTTAACACTGCGGCTTTTTTAGCAGCTTTGCTTTCTGCCGTACTGTTAATCTTATCATCAGCCATTCTTGCTTTCATTTCAAAGAATGAATCAAATATTGTATTACCGATTGCCATATTTTGAGAGCGGAAGGCATTAAGCGACAGTCGCCTTAAATTCTTGTTCCTCATGTACTGTGGCTTTGATGTAACCATGTTGTTCGGCTGGGTTTCGTCAATACACTTCTCGAACTGCCTTGCAACCTCTCTGTAAAAAGCGTCAGTCCCCTTTTTAATGTCAGTGGTCTGCTCAACATGCAGCTCTGCCGCATACAGTAAACTTGAAACCACTCTGTTATCCATTTTGCTGACAATATCAAGAAATCCCATGCCTTTGCTTGTCAAACTCATTTCTTTGCTAAGTTCGCCGATTACAGTACCATTGCCCTCTTTTCTGTACCATAAATACGAAGTGTACTTATTATATAAATCAAAGTCAACCTTATTTCTGAATAAATTCAATGCAGCAAGCGAAACATTCTTAGCGCCAAAGTATCTGTTAGCAAGAGGAAATGCAGAAACCTGCTTTATCATAGAGCCAAAGTTAAAGGCAATCTTCATACCCATATAGTTGCTTTGAATTGTATCAAGAAAAGTATTATCTATGGTGTCTGCTCTCTGCTGTAAATCACCGATGAGTTTGTCAATGTAATGTTCTGCAGATACGCCGTATCTTTCCTTTATGGTTGATTGCAAAGTAGCTGAACCGTCAGAGTAGTTATATACTTTTTTAAAATTTTCAATCGGTATCAGCAAACCGCAGTATTCGCTTACCGATTTTACTTGTTTTACAAAATTTCTCAAAGCGTCGTCAATCACAATAGGAGTATCCGACCATTGACGCTGTTTTGTAAATCCACGACTTTTAAGTCTTGTATCGTGAAACTCGGTTTTAAGATTTTTTTCGTACTTTCCTGCATTAGGGTCAACCTTTAAAGGATAATAATCTTTTACTGTGGCAATCTTCATTCCGTACTTTGCCATACTTACTTCATTAATCTCCTGCTTAAGTGTTTGATTATACACTTCACTTATTGCAGTAGCAAGCTCCATTAATACCTTGTCATTCTGTACATACTTTTCAATTCTCTTAAGACTTTCAACATTAAATCTTACCTTATGTGAATTTTCATTAGCTGTTCGCTTTAATTTTTTATTGCTAAGTTCAAGGTTTGGCAGTACGGTATAGTGTCCTGCTTCATTTGCATAAGTTTCCTCTGTGCCTCCAAGTAAATGAATATGGCCGCTTTTCTGTCTGTCGGTAAGATATATTGCAAGAAGTACGCCCTGCGTAATCGGCACACGCCTACCGGTTTCTACATCCCTAAAATCAAACTCTTTCACATCCTCATTCTGAATTTTTTTAACTTCATCAGAATATTTGATTGTTACCTCTTTAATTCTGCTTATTGCCTTGTGCTGAATTGTAATAGCCTTGTTTTCGCCCTCATGCAATCCGCTGAATAATTTATAAATAATGCTGTCATCGTGATAATTACTAAGCATTCGTCCGTATCTCACAGGGTCAAGATGAGTAGCAACAAAACTTTTACCGAGTTGCTTTGCCGGAGCTGCTAAAACATTCTTCATTTTTGAATAATCAACTCTTGCTTTATTATTTTTTACCTCTTGCATAGCCTCATTGGCAAGCTCCTTAAAGTTCTGTTTTCTGCCGTCAACAATAATCTGTACTGCATCTTTCAGCGATTCGTCAAGCATTTTCATTGTATCATATATGGCACTTAATTCATGTGAAGTTAAAGTATATATGTTTTGACCTTCCAACATTTCAGCAAGATTTTCGAGTTGTTTATTTACCGGTTCTTTATAACTTATACTTTCAAGATCAATAAAAGTATTTTGAGGTTTTTCTTTTTCTTTTTTCTCCAAATCTGTAGAAGGAGTCGGTTCCGGTTTCATCTTATTATATTCTTTGGCAAGTTCAGCAACGCTCTCACCGACTTCTTTAATTCTATTCCATTCACCGAAGTATCCGGGTGTAGCGTTCTTAGCGTCTTTAACGGTAAAACAACTAAGCACATCAATAATAGGTCCTTTTAAATTATCCGGTATATATTCATTATTTTTAGCCTTGCCGTCAAGCCTTTTCGTTAGTCTGTCACACATTCTTCCGAGTTTATGCAAATATTCAGTCTTATTTCTTCCCTCGTTATACTCCTCTCTTATTGTCTTATAGTGGCTTGCAATAATCGCCTTTTGTGCTTCAATAATTTTATTACGATATACATTTTTGTTTTTTTCTACTCTAACCTTACTTTTTTCTTTATTAAGTCGAGAAAACAATTCTCTTGAATGTTCAACTCGTTTGCGATGCTCCTCTTTTTTCTCTTGACTTAATTTAGCATTTCTCTTCCACAGTTTTATATTTCTTTCCTTTGCCTCCTTAAGTTCTTGCCTATATTGCTTATTTTTAGCTTCCGCAATTTCAGTAGCTATATTAATTGCCTCTTTCTGCGAAGTTTCAATTTCTTTAATCAACTTTTTATCTGCTTTCGTATCAGCCTTAAGTTTTTCTGTCTTTGCATTTATAATCTTAGAGGCACATTCAAAAGCCATTTGAATCGCAGCCGTTTCCGGAGTTTCATAAAATGAATTTTCGCCCTCAAAATACGGGTTCTTATATTTAGGCTTTAACACATTATTTACAAGGTCCTCAAGCCATAAGTATCCCATATCACCGTCAGCGTTTTCATTAAGTAAGTAAGGATAATTTTCTTCAATATGCGTAATTACATCTTCAATATAATACCCTTTTCCGCTTTCCTTGTTTTTAACTGCAACATATGTTTTGCCAAACATCTTTTTGCGGTAGTTTGCTACCGAACCGTAGTCTTCCTCAATTTGCTGTACATCTCTCGGTTTTATAAGCAGTACTTTGCCTTGGAGCATATCAAGTACAAACTCTCGTTCGTCTTTCATAAGCGTTGTGTCATACTCACCGCTAAGCAGAATACCTCCCTTGCAGTCATTTACAAGTTCTTCAAATAAATCTGTAAAATTCGCATCTTTCTTTCCTATGCTGTCAACAAAATTCTTAAGTTGACTTGCAAGCTCTTTCTTGTAATTAGGGTTATACTTGCCTTTTATACCGTATGTCTGCATTATACTTCCGGCAATTCTTAGATATTCTTTCTCATCAAGTTTTACATTCTTTCCCTGTGCAAGTCCGCTCTTTGCAGTTTGTGCCGCACTTTTATATATTTTCGCTACTGCTATTACAGGATTTTTTTCAACTGCCTTTTCGTAGTCAATTCCCTGCGGTGTGCTTTCATCATCAAGCCAATCATTAATGGTATCATCTGTTGCGTACTTTATGTCGGAGGTATCTTCATCTAACTGTACTGCGGATACTTCTCCTTTAGCATTTGCATCACTTGTTCCTCTGATGTTGCTTTCTTTATTATATCCGTAACGGCTAAAATCGCCTGTGGATATAGCTCTCGCTCCTTTTTCAGTTCTTCCCCTAATATAAGAGTAATCTGTGCTTGAATAGAATCTGACATTTTCTTTTCCCTTATAATTTTCGATAAGTTTGCCGAGTTCTTCAAAACTATAACGGTTTCTTCCATTTCCTGTTTGTCCATATTTTATATCATCCTTTATTCTTTCTGCTTCATATTCATGATAAGCATTAATTTCAAATACACTGTAAATTTCAGGATCATTATATGTTCCGCCAATCGACACAATTTTGTTGTTTACCTCAACAACTCTTGTACCGTCAGCAAGCATATTATCTGTCCTACTGTTTAATCGTCTGTCTAATTCACTGAATTTTTCATTAAGCAACTTCATGTCTTCCCTGTTAAACAATCCATATGCCCATCCACGCTTATTATACACCTTGATTTCTTTATCATCAAGAGTTTCAAGGTTATCATATTTAGTAAAATCTTTATCTGTCAAATACCCTGCATCACCGCTATTAGCAAATACAACATCTTTCCTGTCAATGTCCGGACGGATGTTTTTTCTTTGCTCTGCATTGTAATCTCTTCTGGCAGAAACATCTCTTGCTTCTCTTTCTCCGGCAGTGTTATAATACATTGCCATTGCTTCTTCATCGCTGTATCCGAGATTTTTCCAGTATTCCAAATTACTTCCGTTCGCAAAATTTTCTATTCCCTGTATTGCGTGCTGAATTTCGTGAATAATCGCTTCTTTCTGCTCATCAATCGTATGCATCGGATTTAACATTATCACATTACCGTTTGAACTGTATACACCTCGATTAACCGAAGAAATCTCGTAATAAACATCTACATTCTTTAGTTGCGGATACGCTTCAAAAAGTTTTGGATGATTTATTACATCATTCAATTTCACTCCTTTTCTGTACTCAATCATTTTTTCGTCAAGATTGTAGTATTCATTTTCCTCTGCTTTTGTTGCTGTATTATTTACAATCTTTTCTTCAAGCTCTGCACTTTTAACTTTCATTTTCGCAAGGTCAATTGCGGCAGCTCTGTTCTTTTCGATATCTGTTTTAAACTCTAATTCGCTGTTATCTATCTCAAATCGCCACTTGCCGTCATATCCCTTAAACCAACCCGTTTCCTTACGAATTTTCTCGGAATCTGTACCGTCCTTTTCAAGCTCCATAGCTTTCTCAAGTGCACTCTTGTCCGCAGTTTCTGCTTTCAATCCTCCCATGCTGTATTTGATATCATTGCTACTTTCGTCATTTTTCGTATTGACATTATTTCTGTTTTCGGATATACTGTTAGTGATAGATACGCTTGTTCTATCGCTCTCAACATTTTCTGTTGTTGGGCGGTATTGCGTATCTATCTTTTTTATATCTAATTTTTCAGGTACGAAATTTATAATATCATACAGTACCATTTCGTTGCCTTTTGTAAATCCGACAATTACCTTTGCGGAATAATCATTACTTCCAACCCTTATTAAAACATCACCTCTTGCAAACTCCTTAAAGCTGTCTTTTCTTGTATGCTTTAAATCCTCATTTACATAATTTGTTGAAGCGATAATTATTTCATCAAGATTATTTGCCGTTTTAAATTTATCTTTATAAATCACAGTATCATAGTTTTTCTTGTTTTTAGAATATTTAGAATTTGTATATTCATTTCTGGTTATTCGGTTAACCTTAATAAACCTACCTTTAATAGGAATGCCGTTTGAAAATTTATCTGATATCGTATTCTTAACTGTTTTTACCCAGTCTGATTTTTTTACACCTTTGAGAATGTCATCATTAATTACTACAACCGGATTATTATCTGTGGTATATCCAATAGAATATTTGATATCATTGCTACTTTCGTCATTTTTCGTATTGACATTTTTAGAATTTTGAGATATACTGTTATTAAAGAATCCAAATCTGGTACTGGGTAACGGCAATTTGAGCCTATTAACCGACAGCCAATTATGGGTTCTTTCTTTATTTGGTTCAACATACAAAATTTTACTTTTATTTATAAAGCCTTGCAAATCAACATCTTTGCCGTAAGCACTCGCTATTTTTATTATATTTAAACTTTTACCGCCTTTTTCTGTCGGATTTAACTCGAGTGCAACAAGGACAGGATTGTTTTTGCTGTCATATACATCACCAAATAGAACAAGTCTGCCGCTAACAGTATTTGATTCCATTACAATAATCGGATTTTCAAGTATATTAGGCACCTGCTTTATTATACTGTCAGTCATTTCCGGATGCTTTTCCTTTATTTTTTTTATTTTTGTTGCATCCCAGTAAATTGTTTTATTATTGACTCCCAGCTTATGAAGCACTGTTGATGTAGTTCCTACTTTAAAAGCAAATCCTGTTGATTTCTTATCCCAATTATCGTATTCCTTTGCAAAGCCTTTATTAATACTATACTTAACATTCTCAACACCCTTGTCGGTGTTATTTTTTTGCTCATTTGTAATTACTTCTTCACTTTTTGCCTTAATGTTATCCGCTGCATCGCTAAACATTTCTGCAAGTTTGTCAAGCGCCTTTACATCATTTACAAATGCTTGAGCTGCTTCGTTTGTTGTATGAGTAATGATAAACTCTTTAATTTTGCTCGCAAGATTTTTTATTGCATTTGCAAGTTTTTGAAGAACCCCCTCATCTGCCTTTGCAACCTGCAAAGCCTTATGCATTGCACTTTCATCACCTGCAATAGCCATAATGGAGTTGCAGACAATTTCTTCTATGCAATCCTCGTTTGTGGTCAATCTGTCACCGTAATTAATCTTAACATTATCAGCCATTTTCATTACATCGTGACCGCTCGCATACAGATAGTCCACTACAAAGTTTCTTATAAGCCTGTAATCTTTCGAACTTTCCCTGCGAAACGAATGCATGCTTTCGTGCATTGCAACAGGTAAAATATAATTACCGTCAAGGCTTGCCCTTATGTATATTTTACCGTTTCTAAAATCAATTCTTCCGTTTTCGTCCATATCGGCAGTGAGTATAATCTCCTTGCCTGTCATTTCACTTAATTTTTCAAGTGCAAGTCTTGTACCCTCATCAAGGTTTACCGTTTCCTCGGCACTCTTCTCAACATACACATTAGCCTTTACATTTGAACTTCTGTCTATTCTCGCAAGTTTTTCTTCATTGTTGAAGAATAAATCAGAATCTTTATTGCCCGCCTCAACCGCAAGCATTGCTCTCTGCGGACCGATTGCGTCAATATATTTCCCGTAATATTTCATTGCGGCTACTCTGTTATAACGGGCTCCCATTTTTCCCGCTTCGTATAACTGTGTAAATGTATCTATATAATTATTAATATTGCTTTCTTTGCCTTTAAAATTAACATAATCGCCGTATTCCCGCAAAAGCAAACCCGCACCGTTTGTATCAAAGTTTTTCGCAGCATTCATAAGACTTTGATATTCCGGAAGATTAAAAGTCAAACTGTCTGCATTATATACCCTGCCGTCATCAGCAATAACACGCACCTTATTATCCGCTTCTCCGTAATATCTCGCACTGCTTTCAAATCCTACAATAACAACACTCTTGCCTTTATTGTCTGTTGCCGTAATGCCGTTTTTATGACTGTTGCCAAAGTTATATTTTATATGTTCTGTAATCTCTTCCTTGCTTACAGTGTTGATATTCCCTTCATTTGCGGTAACCCCGTCATTTTTTACATCAGTGTTCTCACTAATCGTATTTTTTAAACTTTCAGCACCGATAAGTTTCATAAGGTTGCCAACATCAACGCTGTTTACCTTGTAGTTCTTGTTGCCGCTCATTTTCTTTTCAATTGATTTTGCAATACTGACAGCCTTTTCACTACCGCTGTTTTTTGCTTGTTCCAAAAGCAGATTAATGTCAAAGTTCTCATCTGACATAACCTCTTTTCCAATCTCTTCCGCACTCTTTTTCATATCAATATTGCTGTTTATTTTGCCTTTGGCATAACTTATGCCGCTTACCGTACCGCCGAGCACGCCGCCGCTTACAGCACCACCTGCTGCATCAAGTAACACCTGTTTTCCAAAATTCTCTGCACATTTTGCTGTTGCTTCATCTTTTGTGTAACCCTCATCAATGTACCCCTGATACTCAAGCGCAATAGCCGACATATCACCGTTAATAATTGAATCCGTCAGAGTATTTGCAATAGTGGTTAATCCCTCTTCACTTGCCTCCGTAAGCATCTGCTTTCCTGCATTTTTTAAAATACTTTTCAAGCTGTCGGGACTTACCGCTTCAAATGCTTTTAAATTTTCAATACTGAATTTTTCGAAAAATGCTTCTGCAATACCTGCCGCAACACCGGTCATAAGTGCATTAGAGGCTTTACCTGTATTTTCATATGCGTCTTTTGCCGCTGCTGTTCCTGCCTCTGTCGAAAGCAAAACCATTTGCAGACCTGTACCGACACCGGGTACAAGATTGAGCGGTAAGGTTGCCGCAAAATCAGCAAGGCTCATACCTGTTTGATATAAAAATGACGCAACCTTGCCGGCAGTTTCATTCCCGATATCCGCACCTATTTTGTCAGATACTGTGCTTCTTACAGTATTAACCCTTGCCGCTGCGGTATCATATGTATTAATCCATTGCTTCTCTCCTGTAACATCTTCTGCAATACCGGCACCAATATACTTAAAAGCGTCACCTACAGAGCCAACGGCATTATCAAGTACACTCCACGCACTCGCACCTACAGGATTGTTCATTGCGTCCTGTTGAATTTTCTGCAAGTTTTCAATAGATGCCTGCTCCTGCATAGCTCTGTCATAATAAGTGTATAATGCTTTCGGATCATATCCCTCGTTTGCAAGATTGTTAAAATTCTCAACAATTCTTTGTTCCTGCTCAGGAGTGTATTTATTTCCGCTTTTTAAATCAATTCTCACAGCCTCATCATTATCAGACTTTCTCTGTTCAGAGTTTTTCTGATAAGCATAATACTGCTGTACAATACTCCTTACCCTTGCGTCACCCTCAATAATATCTTTTGTCTTTTCTTCATACTCTTTTTTTCTTAATTTACTTTCGTATTTGCTTATTTCATTTAGTTTAGAAATAATACTGTCTTCGACCTTTGCATCACTTTTTGATGCAGTAGTGCCATTACTCTCGTTTTCCTTATATATATTATATAAATAAGCATGTTCAGCTTTTGCTTTTTCAATCTCTTTCTTGTAATCCTCACTTGTTGCAAACTCATCCGCCTGACTTTCAAGCCATTGTCTTTCTTCTTCACCTACATAAGGCGCATGCTTCATATATCCTTCATATGTCTTTGGAGTGTCTTTATATTTTTCCTCGTAATACTTTTCTTTTCCTTTGCTTTCGGCAATTCTTTCGGAATCTTGAGCTTCATTCATTCGTTTTTCAATTTTAGCTCCTGAATCAAGAAAGCCCGCTTGCTTTTGTATTGCCAATGCGTCTATTGTCTTTTCTGTATTTTTAACATATAAATTTTTGTAATAATTATAATCCGCCTTTGCCTTATCAGCCTCCTTTTTGTAGTCCTCGGCTGTCGCATACTGTTCGGCTTGCTTTTCAAGCCATTCCCTTTCGTCACTGCTTACATACTGAGCATGATTCATATACCCCTCATAAGTTTTTGGAGTATCCTTATACTTCTGTGTATAATATTCGTTTCGTTCCGACTGCTTGTTTATGCTTTCAATTTGATTTTCAACAATATTGTTACGAACAGTAAACAGTTTCTCTGCACCGGGTAAATATGCAGGTGCATTCTTTTCAAGAGTGTAATGTTTTACTCCGTTGGAATCTTTCGTTCCATTTGGCACAATACTTAAATTACTGTCTTCGTTCTGTACATGATTAAGATTTGTACTGAAAAAATTATTTCTCTGCTTCGCAGGACTTTGATATTTACCCGTCACTATATCTCTAAGCTTCTGATTAAGTCTTTCACTCTCTGTCTTATCAATATTACTAATCATTTTTTCCTCCTATATGTTAATTCCCAATTTGGCAGCAATATACGCTACATCATCTTTAGATATATGGCCCTTATCAAAACCAATCTCAAGCTGTTTCTTTGTAAATGCCTCGTTTGCATACGATACATTTCCGTTTTTATCTTCTTTCTTCAAATAAGCATTAATAAAACTTTCTGCAATACCGTTATTGTACTTTTCATCATCTGATGTAACACCGATTTTATTGTATAAATAATCTCTTTCGTCACTGTTAATTCTTCCTGCCTCAAGCGCACCGTCAATATATGCCTTAGAATATGTCACATAGTTGTTAATGCCTTTCTCGTCATATTTGTCCCCGTCTTCCTTAAAGTCATTCTTCGTAACACCCATAGCTGCAAATACAGCCTCCGCATTTCTTGTTTTTCCTTTATCTTTGCTTTCCTTCTGCATGTCTTTTACCATTTCAACCCAGTTGTTGTATGCGTCCTCGGATTTTGCATATTCTATTTTCCTGTTATTTTCAGCTTCAGCCTGTGCAATCTGGGCCTTACTGTCAGCACTTTGTGTGTTGTAAATGTATCTGCTGTTTTCAGCGTTTCTCTCGTCCTCAATTCTGTTCTGTTCAGCATTCAGCTTAGTTTCATATATATTGTTGTTAAGCTCGTTAAGCTGTAAGTCGCTCTGTCTGTCTGCAACATATCTGTTATATAAAGTATTAAGCTGATTTTTGTAGTCTTGTGTCAAATCTCTGTTTCTGCTGTATTCGGTACTGTCAAGCTGAGAATATATATTGCCTGCATTAGCAAGCCTGTTCTGTTCAGCGTTGTAGTCAAGCTGCGCCATCTGCTTGTAAGTCGGCACTGCGTCGCTCACATTCTCCATCTGCTTATTGGCAACCTCACCCGCCACTATATCCGCATAGCTCGGTTCATACCCGTTTGCAAGCTGTGCAGCTGTTTGTCTGCTTAACTGTGCGCCCGTCTGCGTGTTGTCTTTGTACTGTTCAACATATTTTTGGTAGTCCTTGTCATTGCTCGTATTATAGTCAAATCCTCTGTTGCTAAGCCAGCTGTTAATAGCTGTATCAATCTTATCACCGTAAGAACCACTGTATGTTCCGCTTTCCGTCGCCGCCTTTGCTGCATTGTCCTCAGCCACATCCAAATACTTCATATCTTTTCCCATATGTTATTCTCCCAATCATTCTGCAATTTACTGTTCAAATAATTATAATAAGCGTCATTCTGCCTTTTTGAACTGTCAATACTCGCCTGCGTATCAGCAGAAACATTATTGTGCTCATACTGCTGCTCTGCAAGGTTTCGTATATTACTCAAATTGCTTGCCGCTGCCGACATCTGAGCCTGCCACCTCGCAAGCTCATTTTGGAAGTTACTCATATCAAGGCCCTTGCTTGTGCTGTACTTATTTTCGTAATAGGTCATAAAATCGTAGTCATCCTGCACCTTATCCCTGTATCTTTGATACTGTGCATTATCAAAGCCTTGCAATGTACTTATCTTATTAAGCGTATCCTCCTGCTGACTGCTCCAATTCTGATATGCACTATTCTTAAGACTTGGTATTTTGTTTTGCAGCTCGTCCATAAAGTTGTTGTATTCTTTCTGCCCTGCCGCCTGAGCATATGAGTTTGTGTAGCCGCCTGTGTTTGCAGAGTACGAACCTTGCACATTCTCCTGCTGTACTTTTCCCTCACGCTTGTATTTGTCGTTATATTGCTGATACTCAGAGTTGTCATCTGCATTAAACTTAAACTCATTGTTCATATACTTGTCCGCAAGACTATTCAAAGTATCGCTGTAACTGCTCTTATATCCGCTGTCTATTCTGTTTTTGTACGAATTAGCATAATTATCTGCTTGCGCTCTTGCCTGCTTTGTAGGCGTGCTTTCCGCAAATGTAGGCGCATTGTTTGCAACATTATTGTATGCTCTTGTAGCGTCATTCACGCTGTTTGCGTCATAAATGTTATATGCCACTCTCATCGTCCCCTTTCGTGCTTATATTCTTCAAAAAGTCCTCGCTCATATTATCCGTATCAAGACTGTACAGCACTCCCGTAAGCGCCTCGTAAAGGTCTGCAATGTAATTCCTCAGCACACCCGGATCATTGCTCGCAGGCGGAGGGTCAATTCTAAGCACTGCCATTATCTCACCGCACTTCCTTTCTGATATGTAATGTTAATGCCGTATATCTCACAATACCCCACACCTTCGATTTTAAGTCTTAAAAATTCAGCTCTCCTAAGCGGCACAGGTATCACCCTCGGCTTTTTCTCATCGTAATATATCCTATACAGCTCGCTCCATTCGCCGCTTTCGCTAAACCTCGCAAGCACTCTTACCTTCGTGTCCTTTTCAGGCTTAATCCCTATTACAACCTTGCTTATAAACTTCGTGTCAAAGTCGCTGTCATACATATCTCCGGTTTCGCAGAACCACTCAAAACTGTTTTCAATTTCAAGTTTCTGCTTAGTCAAATATGTCTGCAACAGTGTTACATCTCTTGCGTCAATACTGTTGTCATCATTAACATCAGCTGTTTCAATCTGACTTTGCTTTAGTTCTTTCTCAGCTGCTATATAATCTTTAAGTAACTGCAAATCATCAGCAGTTACCACACCGTCATCATCAATATCGCCGTATATTCTGCCTGTACCGTCTTCAAGCTCTTTTCCGCACTTTTTTGTATCGTAATACATAATGTTATCAAGCAAGCTGTTTTCGCTCTCAACACACACAATATAGTTATTCTCATCATTCACATAGTACATCGTATCATTATATGTCGCTGTACTAAGCATTCTCGTATCGTCTTCCTTGTGCCATAAACCTTTCTGCACATCAAAGCAAAACATCTCGTTTCCGCCTTTAATGTTTTCAAGACTTACATAGTATTTGTTCTTGTGCTTTCCTGCCACAGCGTTTCTGTACTTTTCGTTTCCAAACGCACTTTCCGAAATCAACACAGCTGTACCGCCTGAGTATTGCGCAATTCCGTTTTTCGCTTTATACAGCAGATAATCTCCCATATTCACTACGCTTTGCCTGCTGCCTTTCTCAACTCCGCTAACCCTGTATGTTGTAAGAGTAAAATTAGATGGCTTTGTGCCATATATTTTCAGTGCGTAATTTTCCTTAAAGAAAATAACAGAACTGTTCATCTTTGCAATTCCTGTAAATTCACCCTCAACCCCCACAGTCAGCGCAAAGCTGTCCGTTGCTATGCCGTCACTGTACGCATACCAGTTTTCACAGTCACCGAGCTTGCAGGCATATATCTCATTACTCTTACTTGAACATCCCCACAGTCTGTTGTCTATTTCAATTATCATGCCGGTTTCCAAATCAGGCATAATTCTCTCAACATTAATTATTCCGCAGTATGGTACACTTGAATCAATACTTGCCTTAATCACAATATAATCGTTGGCCACATCATACAATTTAAAAAATTTGTTATTCAGCGTATCAACATAGCTTGTACCAATGTCCCATTCTGTTTCGCCTACATTGTGCTCTATTCCCGAGATTTTCACAAAATCGCCGACTTTAAGTCCTGCCCCGATTTTATCAGCACTTATTTTCAAGTAATAGCTTGCAATTTCTGTAAAATGTTTCAACTTGTTATTATAATACTGCGTATTTGTTTCTTCACTTGTGCACATCCATAATTTACTCGGCACACTTTTACATTCCTCAATCGTATCGCCTACTTCAATTTTGCTTATAAACTCTGCATAGTTTGCTCCGCCTTCTTTTCCTTTTTGCTCGCTGCTGTCCGCAAAATTAATGTAAGCCGCAATCGACATCACCTTTTTTCTTGGCTTAACGCTTGTGTTAAGCGCAATTTTGTCAATCGAACAATAAAAGCCGTAATACTCGCTGTCCTGCGCAGCCTTGCATTGTATTCCATTATTATGCACTTCAATATCCGTTACAGCGCCGCTGCTAAGGTTTACATACTTTTTATCAGGAAAAATCAATACATTGTTGCCGTATTGGACAAGTTGATGTTCTATTTTTGTATCATACTCATATCCATTAATCTCAATAAGTCTGCCGTTGTTGCACAAATAGCCTCTGCTGTCAAGGTAAATAAGTCCGCCATTTGCGCATATCACATTACTTACAATCCTTGCACTTTCTCTCGCAGTAACTCTTGCCCTGTTCTTCCTCGGAGAAAGAATCGGAAAATTGTCACTGCTCATATTCTTCATATCCTTAAATTCCGTATACAAAGTTGTGCTTGATGCAGACACTCTCGAAAATCCTGTATTGCTTGTCCTGTTTAAGCCTTTAAATACAGTTATCTCACTTGTCGCTCTCCTTACATTGTTAAGCTCCGGCAACATTCCTTTCACCCCTTACATATAATATCTGTTATACCTTGTCTGCCTGTGCGTTCTGTACCAATAGCTTGTAAAGTCATTTAGCAGGTCTTTATACACTATACTGTCATTCACATATCTTTCGCTGTCCTCGTACTGTAAATCAATCATACTTGCACAAAACGCCTCGTATATTCCGTCATAAGGTGCAGGCACAAGCAGTTCTTTTCCTCTGTCCGTCTGCAAATCATACTTTCCGTACTCTCTTGCAATCTCATTTCCGCCCTCTCTGCTTGATGCAACATTCAAAATAATGTACATCTCAACCTTATTTATATTTGCAATAATCTGCTCATCACTCACCGCATAATCTCTCTTAAGCCTTTTCACATTGTCAATTACCTGTTCAATAGTCATCAATATCACCCCATACGCAAAACGGACGATAGCCACCGCCACCGTCCGTTTTACTATTATTAGAGATTTCCAAATGGAACTTGTTGTTAAATTCTTTCCTCGGCAATAGCGTCCTCTGCTTCCTTTGCTCTTTTGCTCTGAATGCCGAGTGCAATCGCCTGCTGCTCTTTAGCGTTGTCGATAATTTCCTTTGCCTTTTTCGGAATAGTCACCGTCTGGCCCTTTGGAATAATCGACTGCACACCGTTAATGTTAAGCTCAAGGTTCTTGTTGCTCTTTAGTGAGCCCATATCAATATGAGCCTCAACTATCTCCTCTGCCTCTTCGTTTGCTTTTTTCACAAGCTGTAAAAGTCTTTTTTCCTCGGTTTTTTCCCTGTCCTCGGCCTCAAGTTTTTCAGCGTCCCTATGTGTCTGCTTAGTAAGCAGAGCAATCGTTGCTTTCATTTCCTCCTGCTGAGCAAGAATACTGTCAAGCTGTGACTTGTCAATCTCAATCTTCTCACCCTCGGCAGTAACCTTTTCCGCTGCTTTAGTTGCCATCACTCTCACTCCTTACGCTGTAATTTTTGTTGTGCTGAGCTTGCTCGCACTCTCAATTCTCACCATACAGGTCTGTGCAATAATACCAATACCGTGTGTACACTTCCAACCCTGTGTTGCTCTTTGGTCGAGTGGGTCGGTAGCGCCGCCGGAGCCAAGCGGCTTAATAATGGTCTTCATACCCTCGCCCTCAATCTCAAGCACCTCATACGCCTCCTTGCCGAGTACAAGTGTTGAATATACATCAATATTCTCCGCACCGGCTTTCTTAAACACGCAGGCCATATTAGATTTTACAAAGCGAATATTTCCGATCATTCCGATTTCGCCTTTAAAGATTCTCTCCGTCGCAGAATATTTTGTAACATCAATAAAATCTTTGCTTCTCGTAAGGTCATACTTTACATTTGGGTGAATAATAGCAACAAAACTGTCGCCAATCGGCTCTGCATTCTGCATTTCAAGGTAGTTAAGTGCTCTGTAAAGCACATCTACCGTAAGCTTAGAAAGCTTAGTAACACCCTTTCGTGTGGTTACCTCGGTTTCTGTACCGTCACTTGCAACCGCAGGTGCATAAATAACTGATGTACCTGTATTAAGTGCCGCTGCATCAATCTCTTCAAGTGTTCGTCCGCTCTGACTTGCAAGTTCTTCCGCATCATGAACAAGAATATCATCACGGCTCGCAAACTGTGCAAAATCGGTCACAGGAGTGTACGCACCGTACTGGTTTACCGGAATTTCAATGTAATAGAAATTCATCTGATTACCCGGAGGTGTAACACCCTCGGTAAGCGGTGTAGTTGCAGTCGGGTACGGTGTAATACCTCTGATGTTTACAATACCGCCGTTATGTTTAGGGAATGTTTCCCTCTTACCGAACTGTGCGTGTACAAGTTTCTCCCGGTGATTCTTAAGGAATACCCTGTTATAAAACACTGCCTTTTCCGGCGTAAAATCATTGCCGGAGGTTTCCTCTGTGTTGCCGTAAGCATTCACTACATAACCGTTTGAACGGTTCACGCCGCCCGCATCAACCGTAACATCAAAAAGATTTAAAATAATATTAATATACTCTTTCATTTCCGTTCCTTTCCCGAAACGGCTTTTATCTATTTCGGAATATGTGCCGTTCCGTTCTTAATGTTCTCTACGAGCGTATCAAATTCACTGTCGCTCATATCTTTTACACTCTTCGCCACAGCTCTTGAACTTCTCTGATTAACATTCTCGCTTATTCTGTTAGCATTAGCCTGCATATGCTTAGTAGCAGCACTCATCGCAGCCTTTGCGGTTCTGTTCACCATTTGCTGCCTCAGTTCATCAGCGTGCGCCATCTCATATGCGAATGTTGTGTCAAACACTTCATCATTTTTGCCTGTGGACTTATTTTTCTCCGTATTTCTCTTAGCAATAAAATCAAGCGCAGCCGTAAATGCAGGATTATTCATCTCTTCCTGCAAATTAAAATCAGGGTAAGTTTCTCTTGTTTTCAGCGCCATGTTTTGCAGTCTTGTATCAAGCTCTGCCATCGCCTTTTCCTGTCTTAATCTGTTAAGCTCTTCCTTGGTTTCATTTACTTCTTTGTCGCTGAAATACTTATCCTGCAGTTCTTCGGCAGTCATACCGCTTTCAATCGCTTTTTCGCTAAAGTAACTTGAATCTCCTTTTACAGCCTCAAGTAATGCCTTCGTGTCCTTTCCGTCAACATTGTACTTATTGGCAATAATATTTAAAATCTCATTACCCTGATTCACTTGATTCTGCAATGTATCAATCTGATTTTTAGCTTTTGAAAATCTGTCTGAAAAAGAGCTGTTCATTTTTTTGCCGAATTGGTCTTTGTACTTGCCTTTAATCAGACTTTCAAATTCCTCGTCAAGATTTTCCGCCTGCTGTCTTTCTGTACTTTCAGCCGCAGGTTCTTCCCCTTCCTTGTAGCCGTAAGCATTCTGATAGCTCTCAAGCAAATCATCACTAAGCCCGAGCCTCTGCGCTTTAACTTTGGTTTCCTGCTTTATTTCAGTTTCCTGTGTGCCTGTGGTCGCACCGCTGCCATTACCTGCCCCTTCTCCGTTTCCGTCTGCTGTTCCTGCACCTTCACCGTCAAAAAGGTTAATAATGACCTTCGTATATTTTTCCATAAGTTTCTCCATTCTCTCGTCTTTCCGAGGTGTCCTACCGTCTTTCCGGCGTGCCGGGCGATAAGCTCCACTCACTCTCACCATTATATTTTAATTATAATATTTCGCTGTTTTTAAAAACAACCCCACCGTTTTTAATTTCAATCTCGTCACGATAGTTTTCCTCAAACATCTCAAGACCTGTCATAATCGCCTCAATCTTCTGTCTTAACTTAAGCTCAAATACCATTCTTTCGCATACGCATTTAATTTTCACATCGCCGTACTCGTATACAATCTCAAGCTCTTCAAGTCTTGCCTCTGTGTCTTTAACAATCTGCACAAGCGTGCTCACAAGTGCACTTACACTCACGCACACATCGTGCGTACAGTGACCCTTGCATTCAAATTCAAAAATTGCTGTGCTCGGCTGCTTAAAATCAAACTCTATCTGCGTCTTTATCTCTGTCATACCGCTGCACCTCCATTCATAACCGCATTATTCCGAGCCTGCATAGGTTTTTGATTTACTGCCTCTTTGTTTGCAAGCATTTCACTCATCATCTGATTTTTGTTGTATAGCTCCTGAACCGTCTGCTCAAGTGTCTGATTTTTCTTTATCATTTCCTCAACCTTTGTCTTTCCCTCAAAGCTCATTCCCTCAAGGGCAATCAGCGCAGAATCTGCATTCTGCGGATTAAAAAATCCGAGCTTGTAAAGGTTCATCATCATTTCATTGCTTGCAGCCGTTGCAAACGGGCTTGCCTTTTGAGCCTTAACCTTAATGTCAAAAATCGGCATACGGTCAAATATCTGTCCGCTTTCATCTGTCTGCTGTTTCATAAGCTGCGAGTTGTCAAAATCAATGTACTCTGTCTTGTTGTCCTCTCCCGTAATTCTGTAAAATCTCGGTAGAGTGTAAAACTGCCTCATCAATTCAATAATGCAGCTGCAAATTTCTGTAAATATATAATAACCGCTCTTATTAATATCCCTGCTTATCTTTCCGCCTGCCTCTTGCAGTGCAGCAATAGCAGAACCGGATGTAACTCCTGCTGCACCTGCGCCGTTGCTTGCGTCATTTGTACCCGTAGTTTCCTTGATTTCGTTAATAAGCGCATTATACATATTGAGCGCACCTGCTGCAATGTCTTTGGTTTCAAACGGCTTTGTTGCGTTCTCAACACTCTGCGCCTCAATAAAATCCTTACTCAAATCGTTTAAGTCAGCAATATTAAGTCCTGCACTTGAATTAATAATGCTCCTCGTCTGCGAATTAACTTTTATGTTCTTTAAAATATCCCTTTTAAGTTCATCAAGATTGCTCTGACAGCTCCTGCAAATGTCAACAAATGAAAATCCAGTCGGAGTATCCCTCAGCTTAAAAAGCGGGTCAAGGAAAAACGGGTAAAGTCCATGGTTATACAGTCCATTCGGGTACTTTTCAGGCTCGTTCTCCGTAGCCTCAAGTACCTTTTCCCCGCAAAACTTCACAAAGTGCAGTACGCCGTTTTTCTTGTAGTACCAGTCTATAACCGCTGCTTTACCGTTTTCTTTGTTGCTGTTGTCATATGTTCTGTAATTCTCAAGTCCCATTGTACTCGAGCTTACATCTTCAAGCTGTGGATACATCTCCTTGACTTCCTCAAGGTCATAAAGCCGCACATAAAACACATTTCGGCTGTCCTGTATGTCCTCAATAAACGGCTCCCAAAAAAGACTCAGAATATCCACCTTGCAAATTTCTACATCGCCAACGCCATTATCTTTTTTTCCGTTCCATACTACCGCATACGCACCTGTACCGCCGACAAGTTTATCAGTATTCACCTCACTGTAAACTTGCAAAAATCCGTTGCGCTCAAGTACACACGGCATTACACTGTTCAGCATTTTTGCAGTTTCCTCGTCATCTCTCGCTCTCGGCAAGAAAACAGGTTCGGGAAAATTGTCCATCAGGTCTGCATGTTTGTTCATAATCACATTAAGCGTCTGACCTCCCATGCGTTTCGGAATCAGTTCATTTCTTATACTGCCGTCCTCACTTTTGTACTTTTTTTGCTTATCGTTATCTGTGTAAAGCAAATTGTATGTATCAAAATTATTCTTGTACCGCACATCATAGCTTTTCTTGCTCGCTATGTAGTCATTAAGCACACTTCTCGCCTTTGCAATCTCTTCGCTTCCAATCGCCTTTGCACTGCCATGAGCCGCTGCCTCATCGGTTTCATCGTCTACACTGCCATTTGCCACTGCATTAATGTCCCTACTTTTTACTACCGCATTAAAACTTTTCTTTGGGTGCACACCCTCCGCCTCAGCCGAGTATGTGCGTATCGGCATAATAACGCCGTTCTCATCTCTCTTTACTTCCATTTTCTCCTCCTTATTTCCTAAAAAATATTGCTCCTGTCAAGCGGATCAAACTCCGGCACTTGCTCAAGCACATTCCGGCGAGGATTAATAACATTCATCATCATGGCGTACCTTGCCTCGTCATATTGGTGGTCCTCTCCGTCCGTATCAATATCCTCAACATATTTTTCAGAGTACACAAGGTTCGGTATCGTGCGAATAAACTCCCTGCAGCTCTTGAAAATGTAGTACATCGCAACGCCGTCATTGTCAAAAGCAAGGCGGTAGTGGAATTGCATAAGTCCTGCTATACGCTCATTGTCCCCACGCTCCCAGTAAACGCCGTATTTAGCCATACTTGCCGCAATGCTTGCACCGCTGCCGTTGTCCGCAAAAATTGCAGGGTCAGCAACACCCATTATTTTCCTGCCCTTAAGATTTTCGTCATTCTGCTCAATCTCTCTTATCTCCTGCGCCAGCTTGTCAAAATTCTTTTTAAGTCCTGTATTCGGGCTGTTTTTCGCACAGCCGTAGTATTCTCGTATGCGGTAATACCGACCGTCATTGTCCACAGCGTGCCAGCCAACAGAAAACGGCCTTGTATATCCCCAGTCAAAGCTGCGTATAATCTTCCAGCCCCAGGGAATTTTAAAGTCATTAATCACATGAGTAAATCGCCTGTCATTGTAATGCTGCGGATCGTCCGTAAATTCAGTAAATACCTGCCCTTCAAAGCTGTCCCAACTGCCGTAAAGGAGTGCGTTCCTTTCCGCCTCGGGGCGGTCTGCAAGCCTCTTGAGGTACATCGGGTCATTTTCAAGCAATTTCTTATTATCAAACACACTTGACGGTACAAACACCTTCGATTGCCAATAGCTTTTCAGCGTACCGTCAGGCTGTTTTACCGCTAACTTTTTCCAAATCGTAGTAAACGGCTTTCCGGCAGTAACAAATTCTTTCTTCACCCAACCGTGCCCCACACCTCCGGGGTTGCCTGTTGCCCGTGCATACACCCTTGTGCCCGGGCCGCTTGCTCTGTTACGGCTTTTTAAATAGCTGTACTCCTCAAAAGTAAATTGTGTCAGCTCATCAAATCCTATAAAATCATACTGCAATCCCTGATATTTAAACTTGTCCTGCGTGCGAAAAAGCGAACCAAACTGCACTTTTGCGCCGCTCGGAAATGTAAATGTGTGCTTCGTGTCATTAAACTTCACATCTTCACAAAGTTTAGTGTAATAATCCCTCGCTCTTTCAATCAACTGCTCAAGTTCGGGTACAGTTTTTCTCAAAATCAAGCCCCTGTAGTTTGGCACTTTCACCTGTCTTACCGCTTCAATCACGAGATAATCCGATTTCCCGCCGCCTGCCGCACCTCCGTAAAAACCCTCGTCCTCTCCACGGGAAAGCATAAGCCGCTGCTTAGGTTGCGGTATCCATATCACTTCGCTCTTCATTGAGTAATTCCTCCTCGGGCGGTATCAACAATTGCATAGAAGGCAGTTCAATAATCCCCACTTTTTTCTCATTTTCGTTTTGTTCTGTACCGGCAAGCACCTGTTTAACGTTAAGCAAGCTCTTTGAAATTTCCGCAATACTCTTGGTATCAACCAAACCTTTGCACACCTCAATATCGGTTTTTCGTTCTGTTTTTTCAATTTCCATTTGCCCTTTCTCGCCAATACCCTCTGCTTTTATCTTTGTGGTCCTCACAGTTACTTTTTCACGCCTGTCAACCTCATCGATAGCTCTGTTAATCTTTGCAATCAGCTTGCTTGCAGCAGAACATACACGCTCAATGTCGCTTACGGTCTTTCGCACATTCTTGTCATTGAGTTTTTTAGCAACCTTATCCGCCGCTTTCTTGTGTTGTTTGCGCTTTTCCGCTGCCCATTTTTCTTTTACACTCTTTTTCTGCACAGCAGAGGCACTCACACCGTATTTTTTCGCAATATTTGCAAGACTTATTTCACCCGTTACATATTCAGCTTTGATTTTTTTCCAATCAATTCTCTTTTGATCACTCATCTGCACCACTTTCTTTTTTGCTTTTTGCTCAAATTTAACTACATCTACTTAAATTTTAAAGCAATCTGCGACCAAATCAACCCCACCGCCCTGCTATCCTCTTATCACACGCAACCATTCAAATCCGTCGCACACATATTTCATAAATTTATCATTCTAATAGCGTAGCTATTAATTTTCAACTTAAAACCAACAAAATCAAGCATAATTTTAAACATTAATTTAAGCGTGCGAAATGAATCACACGCTTTTCTCATTCTTTGTATCTTTCTTCATTCATTTTTGCAATGCAGCACCCACGCCAGCATTTGCAGTTGCAGAAATTAACTTCATATTCTTGCCGCTGCTTTTTCGTTTCAAATTCAAGTGTGAGCTTAACAACTTCCTCACAAAACCCCTCACATTTTATTCTCATATCCCCACTTTTGCAAAAAAATGGGCAAATTGCTTTCGTACTCTTGTCCACCATTTCGTTCACCCCCCTGCACCAATAAGCCGTCCGCAGACAGCTTGTTTATGAAATATCAAATTTTTCGTACGCAAGAGGCAAAAAAGCAAAGTACCAGCTTGCACCTGTTATATCGTTGTAATTGTAGTTCTCATCGTCCTTGAGCATAAAACAACCGTCAGGAATTTTTATCATTTCACCACGCTCAAGTTTCTTAATCTCCCTGCGCCCTGCCTCTTTTACAGTAACATCAGGCTTTTTAAGACATCTCGCTGTCCTTATTCTCTTTGCACCCGCAACATCTTTTGTTATGTACTCTGCAAGTTTTTCATAATATCCGCTCTGATACAGTGCAGTAAAGTTTATTCCGTCATACTCCCAATATTTCTCTACAAACTCAAGAGCCTCACGCTCAACAATAATGTGCATATGCCAGTTCTTTCCCAGCTTTCCACACTCCGTAAACGATATGTACTTAAACTTTTTTCCAATTTTGCGAAAAGCGTCACGCATTTTTCTTTTCCATTTGCTTGCAATCTTTTCGAATTTATCTTCCGTAAGCTCCGCCCTTGGCAAGCTCAGCCTTACAAAATAGTCACCGCTTGTAAAATTGCAAAGTATAAGCCTCTGCATATTTTTGATTGCTCTAATTCTGTTCGCTCTTTTTTGCTTTTCGGGTGTAAGACTTTGATTTATTTTTCTGCCCCCGTAATTTTTCCCGATTTTGCGAAAGGATCTGTAATATTCAATTTCAGTGAGCGGACCACTTTTAATAGTTCTTTTGTATGTAAACATTATATTATACATCCTTTCTCAAAGTTCGTCACTTAAATAATTGCTTTAGCAGGAAAGTCAAGCGGCTCAATGGCCGCTTTTTTTCTTTCCGTTACATCTCAATTTCCGCTCTGTTTTATCTCACCATATGCGTCCTTATACGCTTTCAGCTGTCCGCTCAGGTATATGTTCTGTTCAATCGCCTTGCACAAGTTCACTTCATTGCTGCTGTATGTATCATTAAGATTCTTAAGATTCCCATACACAAGGTTCAATTTTTCTCTGTACTTTCTGCAAGCCTTTACAGCTTTTTCTTTTTCATCTGCGAGCTTTTGTGCCTCTTCCGACATTTCATCCATCAACTTGTCCCTGTGAGTAATGCAGCTTTTCAAGTTTTCTATCTCTTCCTTTGTTTCCCTTTTATCAATTCTGTGAATTCCATAAAAGATAAAAGAATAAGCCGCAAATAGTGCAATTACAACAACCCCGTACATTCTCTAACCCACCTTTCTATAAACGCACTTAATCGCCTTAATCTGATTATCAGTAAGATTAACAATGCCCTCTCTTGAAACGCCTACAAACATCACCGTTCCCTTGTAAACCTCGCCTGTATCCTTGTTCTCAAGATTATCCTTGCCGCTGCCCGAATAAATCATCTTAATTCTGCCTTTAAGCAAGTCCTTGTTTTTGAGTTTTTCACTCCTCAAAAAGTTCTCAATCTCAACCCTGTCAATCATCTCAACCATACCTCTAATCTCGTCCTTGTAGCCGAGCGGCTCTGCGTACTTAAAAACCAGTACCTTTTCCTCTGCCATCGTTTTTATTCCGTCCTTTCTTCCTGTATATTTTCCCCAGCAGTTGCACACCACTCCTCTGCTCCTCGCTGAGCAGCGTGTAAAATGCCTGCAATTCTCACAGCTTTTCATCTTCACTGTCCGCCTTTAGCTTTATGTACTTAAGCAGTACAGCCGAGGCCTCCTCCCAGCCATAGCAAACAAGCGCCAAATTGCCCTGCTCTCTCAGTCTCTTTATCCATTTTCTCTGCTTTTCAGTCGCTTTGTTGTTGCCCACCTTGAGTTCAATGTAAAGTGCGTGATATTTCCCCCTCGATACAGGCAGGCACAAATCAGGCACACCGGCTCTCACACCTTGCCTTTTAAGGTTAAACGCCTCTTTCTGATTTCTCTTGCCACCATTTGGTACATGATACAGCAAGTCAAGCTGCGGATAAGTATTTCTCGCATACGCAACCCAGTTGAATAGCTTAATCTGCTCATACGCCTCATTTGTCATTACTTTCACTCTCCTCAATAGGCTGATTCCGGGCAAATATCATCATCTGTCCATTTTCTTCTCATTTTTCTTAACTCTCTTTTCACTCACAACATCTGATATAATCTTTCCTGCACGCACTAAAGCTGTGTATTCGCCGTAGCTGTAATATGTGTTATGTATTTTGTTATACTTAGCAATCTCAAGACATACCAAATCAAGATGATCAAGTTTTTTCCGTTTTATATCATTTCCCCTTAAATACCAAAAGAGCAGCCGCACCTGCTCCGGCAGTAACATTATGCAAGTCAGTATTATATTTTAGGAAGAATAATCAACGAAAGTTGTACTTTCTGATATATAGTAAAGCCGTGCGGAGCTTACTAACTTAATTAAAAGCCTTCATTCATCAAAAGCTTTTCTACGCACAACGATAAGAATTTGCTTACCGTTATGCCGTCTTGCAGCTTACAATTAAGCACTTTTTCCCAGTGTTCAAGATTTTGAGAAGATGTATAGTTGATTGCATGTCTTATTGATCTCTCAACTCGTGAACCCGTCGAAGCAACTTCATTTGCAACATCTTCATACAATTTGCAAAAACTTATATCTTCGCAAGCATTTGTAAGTTCATACAACTTACAAATAGCTATGGTCGAATAGTTGTATCCGTTCAAATTTGGAGTAATTCCGAGTGTAAGCAACAATTTCTTTGCTCTCTTAATAGTTTTTTCCATTTTGATTTCACCTCTTGATTTTTATAAAACTTATTGCTATAATAAATATGTAGTTTTGGCAATAAGCCTTACTTGAGCGTTGATCACTGCCCTGTGTCAACGCTCTTTTTTTATGTTTCCGCCTCTTGCAACAATCAAATGCTGCCTTTTGCCCATATTTGTATCAACTGTTTCAACAAGTTCTACAGATACCATTATCTTTCCTTTCTGACTTCTGCGGTATATAACTGCATTAATAAGCACATTGGGTAGTTTTAAAATAACCGGCTCTTCTTTTATAAAAGCCTCTTTAATCTCCGCTGCTGTCATTGTTTTCCTCCGCAGGCTCAAATACATCCGCTGTCACATACTTAAAACATCCGTCATAAATCAAAAATCTTATGTCATATCCTTGTTTGTTTTGAGCTCTAAAGCGACATACATCATATACTGCAAAGACTTCTGATATATCTTCTTTACATCTGACTTTAAACATATGTACTCCTGTTAAGTTCTTATTGCGTACTTACAGCACTTAATAAACTTCTTGCAGTTCTTAACAACACGCTTAAATCCGACTGCTTTGTTACAAAGTTTGTGATTGTCGAGGCTCTCTTTAGTTTCAGCTACATAGTTTAGTATGTCTTCGAGCCTTTCGGCTGTCACTGTATCAAGACCCTGCAATGTCATTACCTCGCCGTCCTTGATATTAATAAGTATGTTTTCCGTCCTCATTCGTTCTTCATCTCCTTTGCATATCCACACGCTGTCGGATCATTTTTACACGCCTTGTCGCACTCGTCTTTTTTACCGCAAAAAAAGCAACAGTTGCCTCCTTTGCAGTATTTCCCCGCACTTACCAAAGTGCACTTAAAGTTATACTTCTCAAGCCTTTCCATCACTCAAGCTCCATTCCGCAAAGCTCCATAAGCTTCTCGCCTGCCTCAAACTCAATGTATTCACCGTCAACCTCAACCGACAGTCTCCAGCAAATCTCATTCTCATAGTTAGGGTAACCCTTGCGATACAGCGTAGCCGTTGTCCATTCGTCTGCCTCCTGCTCTTTGTCGCCCTCGTAATCATCAGGGTAAATCTCAACGCCCTTAAATCTAAGTACCGCCTTGTCCTCTCTAAGCTCAAATTTGCAGTCCTCTGCACTCTTTGCCGCTGCAAAGTAATCTTCCCTGTACATTTCGTCCACACTGCCTGCATATCTCTTCACAAGCTTATACATACTCTCTTTTGTAATAATTGCAATTCTCATAATTAATAATCTCCTTAATTGTTTATTCGTCGCATACCTTTCGTGATTTAAAAAGGTCCGCTATAGGTATGCCGAACTTTTTAGCAAACCTGCTCAACTCCTCAACCGTAAACTTACCCGGGTCCTCAAGCCTTGTGCGATATGTCCCCTCCGAGCAGTGAGCCACAAGTGCCTGCCCTTTTCGGTCAATCTCTCTTATTTCCGATTCATACTGAATGTTTGCAATAAGCAGCCTTTTCATTTTATCCTCCGGCTTTTTAAGTGGTCTTGGCATTCTCTCCGCCTCCTTATTCTATTTTCTTGTCTCCCCTCTTTTTATGTACTACTATATTACTGAAAGGAGGTTTTTCTATGGACTCTATTACCGTTAAAGTTTCAGATATATTCGAAGTAATCAATCAAATCCATTCTGACGGTATGGATAAGGTTACACTGTCTTTTATAGAAGCTGATGACGATTTACCGGCTGCAATCAGCCTTGTTGCTTCTAAAGATAATGACAAAGTAGAAATTGATTACGAAGAAATCGAATCCTGCTAACTTTTATAGATTGACTGGGCTTTGCTCAGTCAATTTCTATTTTGTAGCATATCTCTTCATCTCTGCTCTTCTTAACAATCCTAAGTGCTGTACGAATATACCTCAACAGTATTTCCTGCTCTTTTTCTTTCTCCACTCCACTCATCTTAATTTCAATCGGTTTCTTATAATTCTTATTTACTACAATCATCTAAACACCTCCTTATTTAGCTTATCTGAAAATCAAATTTGACATTATACAAATATTTTTGTATAATTGTATTGCCTTATGGCAAAAGGAAGGAGTTGGTTTTTTTGACCAAACTTTTGACTTTGCCGGTTCCTGTTCAATGCTGATGCTAAGGCTATCATGGCGGAGCCAAACCGCCTAAGTGAAGCAGTAAATCAAGAAATTGGTAGTCCTTTTACTGATGATAGATGTTAATGTAGAGATAACCGGAACCTTAACCGGTATAAAAAATTAAGAGAAAACTTTACATTTAACTCTATCTGCAATTTGCACAGGTAAAAAAATTGGGAACAAGTATCAACGAAAGGACCGTTGATGCTTGTTTTTTTATCTCAAAAATAATTCTGCCCTTTTGTTAATATCTGTAATATTAAGACATTCGCAAATTTTTATTGCCTCAGATAAAGTAAATTCAGATTTTCCTGTTATCTTAGATGAGAGCGAATTTTGTGTAATTTCAAGTTCTTCTGCCAGCCTTACTTGTGTATATCCGGCTTTTTTTATTTCTTCTTTTAATTTTACCGAATTGATATTAGCCACCTCCTTATGCCGGCTGTTCTTGGGTTAAGAATAAATCATATGTCACATTAAGTGCATCACAGATTTTGGCATACTCCTCAATGTCGATCTTTCTTTTACCGTTAAGAATAGTATTAAGTGTGACAGGCGACATATTAATTTTTGTAGCAAGGTAATTCTGCTTAATACCATTATCTTCAAGATATTTTGCTATTGCTTCTCTTACCATTTTCTCACCGCCTCTTACTAAAATTAAGAATTTCTTAACTTTAGTTTTATTATAATTTAGTATTTCTTAATTGTCAATAGATTTTTAAAAAAAATATTTAGAAATTCTTAATTTTTCTATTTACAATCTTAATTTATTGTGTTACTATTAGGATAAGGAGGTAGAGAAATGTCTAATTTGCGTGGAATTTTACAAAAAAATTTAGCTGATATAATTAATAACAGTGAAATGTCAAAAAAAGAAATAGCAGAAAGACTTGGTGTGTCAGCTGCGTCTGTAACAAAATGGGTTAAAGGTGACAATTCTCCTGATATTGAACTAATTGCAAAAATCTGTAATTTATTTGATACCAATATTAATACTCTCCTTCAATTACCCAAAACGCAGACATTTACATTAACAGAACACGAAAAAGAAGTGATAACCGCATATAGAGCAAAGCCTGAAATGCAGCAGGCAGTTGACCGACTTCTCGGAGTAGAAGAAAATAAAGTTGTAGGGCAAGTTTTTCGTGCTGCTTGTAACGGCAAAAATCCGGAGTACATTACACTTACGGATGAACAGCGTAAAAAACTTGAAGAGGCACCGTCAACTGATGAATTGTAGGAGGTGAACGGATTGTTTTACGGAGCATATAAAAATGTCAGAAATTCCGCATGGCAATGTTTAATAGATTTTAAAATTAACTCTTTGCCTGTTGATGTTTTACAAATTGCAAAAACGGCAGATATTAAAGTTATTAAAAACAGTCTGATAAATGAATTAAAAGAATCTGAACTCGGCGCAGCTCTTTGTGACGGAGATAAATGGTACATAATATATGACGACACATTATCGTCATCACAAAAAAGATTTGTCATAGCTCACGAACTCGGTCACATTTTCTTGGGACACAGGCTCAAAAACGGTCACTTTATTCACGATAACTATAAGCTTGAAAAAGAAGCTAATTCTTTCGCCTCAAAACTTCTCTCACCGGCATGTGTATTGTGGGGATTAGATTTACATTCAACAAATGAAATTTCAAAACAGTGTAACCTTACATCTCAACAAGCCGCTGCAAGGGCAAGACGAATGTCTGTTTTATATAAAAGGCAAATGTTCCTTAAAAGTGACATTGAAAAGAAAGTATATAAACTGTTTGAAGATTATATACAAAAAGAAATACACGCCTGTTAAACAAGCGTGCATAATGTAACCGCCAACGAGCGGTATATTTTTTAAATTTCGATGTGCGAATAATTAACAATTTTATTTATGGAGATATATAATGGAGTTGTCAATAGTTTTTGGCTTTTTTATAGGTCTTTTTATATTAATTCTCATAATTCAATTAGTAATCTATATTCAAGATAAATGGAACAAG
>ERZ1034691.400-NODE-400-length-35546-cov-13.822096_pt1 | contig 35546 bp, 40 predicted proteins | sample MGYA00520638_ERZ1034691 | MGnify/ENA primary metagenome ERZ1034691 (study PRJEB33766, sample SAMN09781763) | gut metagenome | biome: gut microbiome | host: Homo sapiens | place: Madagascar | study: EMG produced TPA metagenomics assembly of the PRJNA485056 data...
ACCCCCATGATCGAAATCGAAGATAGGGGGGGATGGTGTCAGCTGCTCGCGTCCTGATCTGTTTTTCTGCCGAACTCGCGCGCAATCTTTTTGATAAAAGTACAGCGTAAAATAAAAAAATTGACTGCTTCCCCAATATCCGCGTTGCCCGCTCCCTTCATTGATGGCGTTTGTTTGCATGGCGTCGGTGATGGTGTGCGCCTGTTCGGCGCTTCCGCGCTTCGCGCCGCCGATGGCCGCAAGCGGCCACGCCCACGCTGCACCGCACACAGGCTGCTACGCGCCCATCCTGCGCCCTTCCGCCGTTGCCCTGATGCTTCCCAGCCCTCGCGCCGCAAGCCCGCACAGACCCTTCCTGCGCGCCTCTGTAAGCGATTTTCAGCAGCGCGCGGGTAGGATTCCCTGTCCCGCTTCTGTAAAAACGCCGTAGAAACGACAAAAAAGGCGGCGCTATTCCCGTACAATCACAGGAATAACGCCGCCTTGGTTCGTTGTTTTCTTGCTGCGAAGATCTCTTTTGACGCCGCTGCCGCGCCGATCCGCCCGGCAGAACGCCGCGCCGCGGGTGCTTATGCCGAATATTACGGGTTTTCATCCCCGCCGTCGTCCGACTGGCCCGCATCGTTGCCCTTATTCTTCAGCGCTTCCAGCGCGTCGCGCAGGGGCTTGGGCACCGGCACGTCCATCAGCGCGCAGTTTTCCAGAATGGACAGCCCCTCGTTGGCGATGTAGAAGAAGATGGCCGCCGACTGAAACATTGCCTTGCCGCCGATCACGCCGTCCAGCTGCACGGACAGCAGCACCACCAGCATGATGACGGCTTTCTTCAGGATGCCCACAAAGGCCACGCTGGACAGGAAGCCGCCGCCCGGCGTCTTGGTGCTGCGGCCCGTCAGGGCGCAGGTGCAGCCCAGCACATAGTCGGCCACCATGAAGATAACCAGCACCGTCATAGCGCCAGACCACCCGCCGTACAGGCCCGCGATGAATCCGCCCACCGCGGCCAGCCCGCGGGCAAGGTGTTCCCAAATGTTGTTCATAGCTCTTTCCCTCCGTCGATGTTGTCAAATAGTGTCTGCATCTGCGGCGCGGCGTCAAAGGCCATGCACACCTGCACGCCTTCCAGCCGCCTGCGGATGATGCCCACATTGTGCTGTTCCAGCTCAATGCCTGCCGCTTCGTGCCCTTCCAGCAGCGCGGCCTCCATCGTGGAACCGCTTCCGGCGAACGGGTCAAGCACCGCGCCGCCCGGTTCGCACAGGCGCACCACCTGCCGCATCAGCGCCAGCGGTTTCTGCGTCTGGTGCCACCGTTCGCCCGGCGGCACGTTGGGATATTGAAACAGGCCCGACAGCACGCCCACGCCGCGGTCAACGGCCAGCGGCCCGTTGCTTCCCCATACGATGTATTCACATTGCTGGCGGAAGCGGCCCATCTGCGGCGCAAGGGTCGCAAACCTTCAGGTTTGCGATTTTCGCCATAGGCGAAAACGCGACGGTCAAATCCTGCGGATTCGAGCGCCGCGCCTCTCGTTCATCTTGTCCCACACGGCCACGCCGCGCCACACCCAGCCCGCCCATTGAATGCGCAAGGGTTGCAAACCCAAAGGGTTTGCAATTTTCGCCAAGGGCGAAAACGCAGCGGTCAAATTAAAAATTTGACCGCTGCGCCTCTCGTCAGGGCGGGCAGCTGCCGCCAGTCCACAAACAGGGCGCACACCGCGCCCGGCTTGCAGGCGGCCCGCGCGGCCACCATGATCTCGTGCATGTAGTTCGTCCACGCGCGCTGGGCCAGCGCGTCGCCGCTGAAGTCCGGGTAGGGGTTGCCCTGCTCCCCGTAACTGGTGTATTTGTCACGGGTGCTTCGGCTCTTTTCGGCCATGGACATGCCGCCGCTTGCATATGCAAGGGTTGCAAACCCAAGGGTTTGCAATTTTCGCCAAGGGCGAAAACGCGGCGGTCAAATTAAAATTTGAGCGCCGCGCCTCCGGTCGGATATGATCGCGGCATAGCCTGCGCCTTGCATCCTGCGCAGATGCAGCAGCGCGTCGCCTTGGCAAACAGTCCAGCTTTTCACGCTGGTTTGCGGCGCTGTCAGGTTCGTCATTAGCTCTGTTCCTGTTCGGCGGTCGCATTGTCGTAGTTCTCCAGCAGGAAGGTGGCCGTGGCCGCGTCCACGCCCTTGATCGTCACGGTGTAGGTCGGTTCGTCTTTTCCGCCGTCGTCGCCGCTGCTGCCGCCTTCGCCGTGCTCCGGCGCTTTGCCCGCGGCCTGCATGGCGCGCAGCGCTTTGAGGCTCTCCGGGCCAAACTTGCCGTCGATGCTGATCTCCGCCGCCTTCTGCATGGCCTTCACCGCAGCTTCGGTGGCATAGCCAAAGTCGCCGTCCGCGCCGTACTTGCCCACGTCGAAGCCCAGCGCCGTCAGTGCCTTTTGCAGCTCGGCCACATCGTTGCCCTTGCAGCCGCGCTTGAGCAGTCGCTGGCCCAGCGTGTAGGTCTTTTCGGGCGCTGTGGGTACTTCCACGGCCCCCTCGCCGTCCGCATAGTCGATAAAGGGCAGCTTTGCCCAGCTCGTCCAGCCGCGCCCGGCCACCTTGGATTTGACCACGTCTGCGTTGAAGCCCTTGGCCTCGATGGCGTACCCGCCGCCGATGTATACGCCCACATGCCCCTGCTTGTGCAGCAGCAGGCCGGGGATTTCCGGCAGCGTGTTCATGCTGCCGTGCGCCATGCCCTTCGCCTTGCAGTATTCCAGCATGCCGTTGGCACTCTTGTCGGGGCAGCCGCCCGTGCCGTAGCGGGTCGCGTGCGCGCCCAGCTCAGACCATACTGCGCCCTTAATCAGGCCGATGCAGTCGCAGCACATGGCCCCGTCCGCGATGTCAGACAGATAGCCGCTGCGCCTGCCGCTGGTGTAATGCGCCGGATATTGCCGGGTCTTGCTGTTCAGCAGCGCCGTGGTGCATTTGTAGTAACAGGTTCCGTACCAGTAACGCACGCCGTCGAGAAAGCACTTTACTGCAAACTCGGCCAGTTGCTTGCCGGTGATGCTCATGGTTTCGCCCTCCCTTTGTCCTTAAAATAAAAGGGCAGCCCCGCCGCCCTTTCTTGCCCTTATATGCTGCGTTCAATCTCCGCCAGCAGTTCGCTGCGCTGCCGTTCCAGCGTCTTGCCGTCCGTTTCCACGCCGTGCATGCTTAACAGCTCCGCCTGCTGGCGGATGATCTGCTGCGCCCTGTCCAGCAGGTCACACAGGCGGCATATCACTTCAAGGTTGCTCATGCAGCCGTTCGCCTTCTTCCTCGCTGCCCGGTGCCGTGGGCCACTGGATGGCCAGCGGCCAGCCTTCCTGCTGCGGCAGGTCGCGCAGCATCTGCCGATATTCCGCCCAGCTGCCCACCAGCGCCTCGCCCAGTGTGCGCAGGAAGGAAAGCCATGCCGTAAATGTCGCCCCGCTGGGCACTTGCAGGCCCAGCCTGTCCAGCGCCACCTCGGCGTCGCTGTCCTTCAGCAGCCGGTTGCGGATGGCCCGTGCGATTTCGGCGGCGGTGTCCGCGTCCTCGGCGTCAATGGCCGCCTGAAGCGCAGCCGCCTGCACGTCGGGCAGCTCGGAGCGCTGCTTGTCGGCCAGCGCTTCCATGCGTGCGCGCCGGATGCTGTCTTCTTGATTGGTGTTCATGGTTCTCCCTCGCTTTCTTTGTTCTCTGCCGCTATCAGCGCGGCAAAATACTTGTCCATGCCCCGCAAAAGCTCGCGGGTGTTGCCGATCTCCATGTGCGCCCGCCAGCCGCGATAATGCGCCTGCACGCTTTCAAGGCTGGCCTTGCCCGCATGCACCTGCTTCATCATGCGCCGCAGGCGGCGCTTTTCCTCGGCTGCCACGCCATGCGCCGCCCGCAAAATCACCTTGCCGGTGGGCGTCAGTATGAAATGCCATTTTAAGAAGGTGAAGCCGTTGCGCAGCGGTATCATCTGCGATTTCGGGTTCAGTTCCAGCCCCAGCCCGTGCAGCCGCTCCACGATGCCGTCCACGGTTTCGGTCAGGCGTTCCCGGCTTTCATCCATGACGTTAAAATCATCCATATAGCGCTCATAGACGGGCACGCGCCGTTCTTCTTTGGCATAATGGTCAATAGCGCTTAACTGGGCCAGCTGCACCAGCTGCGAAAGCTGGCTGCCCAGCCCGATGCCGCGCGCCTCGCCCGCCTGCGCTTCCGTCAGCAGCTGCGCGCGGGCCTGCGGCGTCAATTCGTGCAGGACGTCCACGGCGGCCACGATCTGCCTGTCGCATCTGCGGCGGATAGCCTCGCGCTTTCCAGCCGGGCGAATGGGCAGGTATTCGCGCTCCACCAGCGCGTCGGTGATGGCCTTGGCCGCCTGCGTGGCGGCCTGATCGCCTGCGCCCAGCGCCACAGCGCGCTGCCGCCACCAGTCCTCGCCGAAGCTCGCAATGACGGCGCAGAAGATGGCCGCCAGCTCCGGGCTGTCGATGGTCTTGCGGATGATCGCCTTGGTGTTCGCGTGCGGCGTGCTGGGAAAATACTTCTTGACGTCGCCCTTCCATACCCATGCTTCCACCTGAAACGGCCCCACTTCCTCCGGGCGGCAGCCCAGCGCCTTGGCGCGCTCGCTGCGCTGTTTCAGGTAGATGCGGCGCAGCCAGCGTTTTGGTGCGCTCTATGGCGAAGTCCACGCCCTTGTTGATCTGACACGCGCCGTTGTCGTAGATGAACGAACGGGTGATTTTGGCATACAGCACGTTGTCGCAGGCGCTGCGCTGCCCGTGTCGGTCGCGGATGCGGGTTGCGGTGATGTCGCGCGGCTTGGGCCGTGCGATACGAAAACGCATGTATCTTTGTAGCTTGTAGCTGCCGTCCAGAAAGCTGCGCCGCAGCTTCACGCTGTTGGCCAGTCCGTCGCTGCGATACAGCGCCGTGCCGTCCTTCCACATGCTGCCCGCGCAGCATTTGCGCAGGGCCTTGTACAGGTTCCGCAATTTAATGCCTTCCTGAAATTCATCCATAGAAAAGGCCGCCGTGATAGCGGGAACGCGCCCAAAATGAGCGCGCCCGCATCGGCGGCTGTTGTTCCCCCTTTCTCGAAGGGGCAGGAAAAACGCCTCCTTGCACTTCTCGGCACGGTTTTCGGGCACAAGGCTTTCGCTGCTGTGCCTTACTCAAATGACAGGCCATTGAAGCAAGCCGCCGCCAGTCCGTTGCCGTTCGTCGCGTTGTTGTTGTTCAGCGCCCCTGAAGGGTTGACGATACGGACGTTGTTGGCGTTCCACGGGTTAGGGCTGCGAAGCCACCAGTAACGGGCAGGGGGTACATCAGGCGTTTCCCTGCGGCGCGGCGCTCGAATTTTTAATTCGACCGTCCGCGGTCGGCCCACAGGCCGACTTGAAAACCCAAAGGGTTTTCAACCTTTACCTTTATCAGGGCACTGCTGCGCGGCGTTCCTTGTCGCTGTCCAGCAGGCCCCGTATCAGGTCTTTCTCTTCGGCGGTCATGGTGAAGAAGATTTCAAAAATGCGGTCGATGTCGTCCATGGTTAGGCGCTTTCGTCCGCCTCTGTGGGCCTTCTTCCCGGTCGGTTCCTCGGCGGGCGACTTTTCCGGCGGCGGTGCGGCCTGCTTGGCGGCGTTGAAGCCCTGCAATACCATTTCATACTTGATCGTGAGCAGAATTTCCATCTCCATCAGCTGGTCGATGGCCTGCCGCAAATAGGCTTCGCGCTCCGCAAACTGCGCCGCGTCGGCGAAATCTTTGCGCAGGTTCGCCTTCTTCGCGCAGGCCAGCACGCCCTTGGCCGCCGCCCAAAGGTCGCCGGTCACAATCCAGCGTTCGCGCCGGGTAAACAGGCGTTCATCCTTGCACCATTTCAGCGTCCACGCCGCCAGCCGTGTTGCCACGGTGATAAACTTGGCCTTTGTCTGTTGTCTCAAATAGGCCGGTACAGCCATTTTCGCCCTCTTTTCTCAATAGCAGTCGCGCCTCTGTGGGAGGCGCGACCAGCCCCCGCGAATCCTATGGATTCCAGCGGGGCGCTGCCGGAGCTTTGCTTTGCAAAATCTCCGGTGCGTCGCGCCTATCGGCGCGGATAGAAATAGATTAGTAGATAACGCAAGCCGCCGCCAGTCCGTTGCCGAACGTCGCGACGTCGACGTTCAGCGCCCCTGAAGGGTAGACGATACGGTCGTGGCTGGCGCTCCACGGGGTAGGGCTGCGAAGCCACCAGAAACGGGCAGTTGTCTGCGCCGCCTGATCGTACTTGATGCGGTCGGTCTGCGTGGCTCCGTCGTACAAGGGCAGCACGCTGCCTTCTGCCACGCTGTCATTGCTGCCGAGGCCGATCTCCGTCATGCTGGGCAAAAACAGCTTGTCACGGGTGGTATAGCTGCCGCCCAGCGTGTCGCCCATTTCGTAGACGGTGTTGCGCGCGGTTGTGATGTCCACCGCGCCCAGCGCGTCCACAAAATCAGGGTCAAGGCCCGCCAAAAAGCCCGCCTTGTTCGCGTAGCTCGGCACAAGATCGAAAATTGTCTGCCGCTGCCACCAGCTGTTCGCTGCAGCACTGCTGTTCAGCCACTGGCGTGCGGCACTCTCGGCCCAGTTATTGCTGCCGTAGGCCCGGCGCATGATGCTGTTAAACGTGCCGATGGTGTTCACACAATCCGCTTTTGCGTTGCTGGCGGTGCCCAGCGCCGTGCCATCGCTTCCAGCCGTCACGGTCAGACCGCTTTCCAGCACGGTGCCCGCCGCGTCGTAGGTCGTCACGGTGCCGCTTGTAATGTTCTCCGGCTTGTAGTCTGCCGCGTTGGCGTACCATGTGCCCACCTTGTTGTGCGCCCAGCCGCCGCCCGCGGGAATGGGCTTCGTGGTGGTAAACTGGTAGGTGCCGTCCTCATAGGTCTGCCCGCCGTTGCTGCCCTTGTACAGCGTAAAATTGTAGGCGCCCGCCGCCAGCGCGCTGTCGCCGGTATTCGCCCACAAAAGCTCGCTTGCGTCGATCTGGCGGTCATAGATGCAATGGTGCATCAGCAGCGTCATGGTGGGCGCATCCGGGTCGCCCGGCTTCTTGTGGTGGTTGTGCGCTGCCACGTCCAGCGCAATGGAGCCGTACTCGCTGTGCGCAACGGCCAGACGGTTGCCCACAGGGAAAGCCCGCGGCCCCAGCCTGCTGCGCACGATCTGCGCAATGGCTTTTCCGCTGGTGATGTCGCCCGCATTGCTGGCCTGCGCCACGGCAATCATGGCCAGCGCATTGGCCATTTCCTTCATGGTTGATTCGCGCGGGAAGTTCGTTTTCTCGCTCGGCATGTTTATCCCTCCGTTTCGGTGTAGGTATAGGTGATGTCCAGCCCGCCGTCGTCCTCGTTGACGGCAAAGGAAAGGCCGCCCAGTGCGGCCCGCCGTGCGGCTTCTGCCGTTTCGCGTGCGGTTTCAGCGCTTGCGCGTTCCTGCTCGGCAGCCACGCGGCCCTGCTCCGCGGCGGTCGCCGTCTCCATGGCCTCGATCTGCGCAAGCAGGTCTTCAAGGCTGGGGATGACGTTGCCGGGGTCGATGATGGCGTCGGTCAGCACCTTGCGCACCATCAGCGTCAGCACGGACAGCGTGACGGTCTTACCGCCCAGCGTCAGGCGCATCACGCCCTTCAGGTCGCCCTCAAAGGCGTAGCACGCTTGGGCCAGCGTCACGATGGCGGTGCTGCCTTCCACGCTGCCCTGAACGGCCACGGTGTTGCCGTCCGTCCGCACAAAATAGCCCGTAACGGTCGCGCCGGTCAGCGCCACGGCTTCGCCGCCGTCAAACACGCGCACCCGCCATGTGTGGGCCAGATTGTCGCCGGTCAGCATCAGCGCGTTGGGCCAGATTTGCGGCGTCTGCGCGCCGCAGCGCAGGTCTACATCCTGCTCAATCGTCCAGTTGCTTGCCATATAAAGCCCCCTTGTGCTTAATAGTCCCCGCCGCCCACGCTCTGCACGAACGTCTGAACGAACAGGTTCGCTTCGATGCGGGTCAGGCTGTCGGGCACGATCTTGATTTCGTGCCATGTGCCGCGCGTGATCTTGCCGTCTTCATCCTTGGCAAGGTATTGCACGATGTCCATCTCGCTGGCCTTCACGCTCTCGGCGGGCACCTCGTTGTCGTCCACATACAGCGTCACATTTCGGGCCGTGCCGCCCTCATAGATGCCGTGGATGATCTCGTGGGTGTGGTCTTCCAGCGTCAGGTCGTGGGTGTGGTCGGGAATGGTCACGGTGTGGGTATGCGCGGCGATTTCCACCACATGGCTGTGGCCGGGGATGGTAATTTTCTGTTCGGGAATTGTCACCACCACCGTCACGTTGTGTGAATGTTTGAATTCGTGCGTGTGGCCCATGCTGTGGCTGTGCTTGCCCGCGCTGTGGGTGTGCTGCATGCCGTGGGTGTGGTCGCCCATGGTGTGGGTGTGCGCCCCGTTGCTGGTGGTCGCCACCGCGCCGCCCTCGGCGGTTTCGGTGTGGGAGTTGCCGGAGGCGTAAATCGCGTTGCCCGTGGTGCCGCTGCCGCCGTCACCGCAGGTGGGCGTTGCGCTGCCGGTGGTGCCGGTGCCTGCATAGCCCGTATCTCCCGAAATTGCCACCTCGTGGATGCCGTTCGTGCTCACGCCGGTAGTTGTTGTGGCCTTGTTCAGGCTTTTCACCGTCACCGTGTGGGTGTGGCCGTTGGCCAATGAATCGCTGCCGGAAAAGCTGTGCCGGTGGCTGGGGCCGCTGTGGGTGTGGCTGCCGATAGCGTGGGTATGGCTGGGGATGGAATGGTAATGCCCGAAGATATGCGTATGCTTGCCGCCTGTGTGTGCATGGCTGCCCGCCTCGCTGGTGGACACGCTCCCGCCGCCGCTGTCCGTGGTCAGCAGGGTGCTGTCTCCTATGGTCAGCGCCGCTTCGCCCGTCGTGCTCATAGCGTTGCCGCTGTAATCGTAGGCGTAGGATGTCATGCCGCTGGTGTCGCCGCTGTGGCCGCGTATCGCGCCGCCTGTGGAGCCAGTGGTGCTCACCACGCGCTGTTCCACCGTGGTGGCATACGCGCCGCCCGCCCTGCTGGTGCGTTCGTCGGAACCGCCCGCGCTGCTGGTGGACGTGGAAGCGCCGCCGCTTTCCGTGGTGGTCGCCGTGCCGCCGCCCGCAGCTGCGCCGGTTTCGTAGGCCCGGAAGGCTTCCGTGCTCCACGAAAGCAGCATTTGATTGATGCGCACGCATCCGCTGGGGACGTACACCCGCATAATGGCCGGGTGCGTTTCGTCGGCATTGTCGGCGTATTGCTGGCTGTAAAGATTGGTTGCGCCTTGGCTGTACAGCTCCGCGATGCCCATGCGGTCGGCCAGCGCGTTCATGCTGTCGGCGGCGTCGCGCGCGGCGTTGGCGATGGTGATCTCGATCTCGCCCGGCCTGCCGCGCATGTCGCTCTTGCTGATGGACACGATGCGCGCACAAAATTCAATGCCGTGCTCGCCGTCCATCGCCTGCACCAGCTTGCCCGGCATGTAGCTGTCCCAGCTGTGCCCGGTCAGGCGGGCCAAATCAATAGCCGATGCCGTATAGCTGATATAGGGGTTCTTGTACTTTTCCAGCACCGCAAGGCCGCGGGCCTTCAGTGTCGCCGCGTCTTCGATGCGCGTATCGGCGTATACGCTGCACTTCACGCCCCATTTGCTGGCCGTGTCGGCCTCCACATAGGGCACGCCGTTGTTCACGTCCTTAATGGTCAGCTGGTTCACGCCTTCGCCGTAGCCCAGCAGGTACAGCCGCGTCACCAGCGTGGTGGCGTCCATGCTCTTTTCGATCTCCACCATGTTGCGCATGTAATGGATGCCGCAGCCGGGCGTGCTGTCCGCCTTGCGCAGGTTCACGATCCACGGGTCGGCCTCCGTGCCGCTGCCGCTTGACGTGTCAAACTCCCATGTGTATTCCTCCGTCAGCACGTTGGCCAGCGACAAAAGCGACGGCAGCAGCGCCGTGTTTTCAAACTTGTAGGCGTATTCGTCGGCAAATTCGCACGCGCCCAGCTTCCAGCGCTTCACGGTCTGATGCGACAGGATGTATTCGGCCACCTGCCGGGTGGTTACGCCCTCGCCGCCGATCTCGTGATAGCCAAAAAGCACGTCGTCCAGCAGCGTGGCCATGACGTGCTCAATGCTGTATGTCTTTTGCCCGCCCGGCGTGCCGTCTTGGCTGGTGGGCATGCCCACGATGCGGTATAGCCCGGTTTCCCGTTCGTCGTCCGGCAGGCTCACAAGGTTGTGCGCTTCGCATAGCGCGTTTTTAGGGTCGCCGCTGGGCAGGCTGAAGGATGCCGTCCAAAGGTCGTTATGCGTCAGCACGAAGCTAATGTCTGTGGCGTTTTCCAGCACGGCCAGCAGGCGGCCCGCCTGATCGTACACGGTAACAAATTCGTCCTGCATTACAGCCACCTCCCGCGCATGCTGGCCGTGATTGCAGCCGCTGCCGTGCCGCTGCCATAGGCAAGCGCCACATTGATGACATTCGGCCCGTCAGGCAGCGCGATGTAATCAAACCTTTTCGCGCAGGGCAGCGCGCTGTCTCCGTTGCCGTACACCGCCCCGATGGGCGGCTCCATGTCGATGGTCAGGCTGCTGCCCGCTGCGATGTTCAGCGCCTTGGTCAGCTCGGCCTTTTTCCCGCCTGCCGTCACCGTGACGCCCGTGATCGCCGCCGTGCCGGTATTCTTCACCGTCACCTTCAGCGGCGCGGGTTCGCCGGTGGTTGCAATCAGCGTCAGCGTGTTGCTGGCGGCGGTTGTGGCCTTGCTTACCGTGTTTTCGTCCACGTTGTAGGCAAAGGGCTGCGCTTCAAATTCAATGTCCAGCCCGCCCTCCATCCAGTCCGAATAGCTCCACTTGCTGGATGCCGTCACCTCGGCCAGATAGAAGCGCGTCGGCTCATAATCGAAAATCAGCCGCCTGCGCCCAGCCAGCAGCCACGCGCTGATCTTGCGCAGCATTTCCTGCGCGGCGGCCTGCGTCGGCGGGTCGGTGGTGAAGTACAGGGAACCGGCGAATTTCAGCGGGTCATAGGTCTGGCCCTCCATGCGCACCGTGCCGGACAGCCCCGCGATTTCGTATTCGTTGGGCGTCTTGGCAGGCGCTGCCGGGTGGCCGCTCTTTTCAACGTAAAAACAGCCGAAGTCCCGCAGGCAATGCAGCCCGTCAAAGCTGAAATTGATTTCGTTTAATCTCATGTTCTTGCCCCTTTACGCCAGCACCATGCGCGCCGAACGGCCCGCCACGCTTCTGTTGGCCCGCTGCTGCGTGGCCCGGCTGACGCTGGGTTCCACGCTTTCGCCCACGATGCGCTTGTCCATCTGCACCACCGTGCGGCCCATGCCGCGGCGCTGGAAGCTGTCGGCCACCGCATCGCCCAGTCTGCCGTAGTCGATGCTCTGGCCCTGCGCCTGCACGCTGGTGAAGCCTGCGCCGCCCTGCGTTTCGTCGGCGGCCAGCGCGGACAGCGCCCGCGCGCTTTCCAGCACGCCCGCCATGCCGCGCTCGATGCCCTGCGCAAAGCCTTCGTCGTAGTGCTCGCCGATCTCGGCCATAACCTTGGAAGGCGATGCAATCTTCAGCGTGCTTTTGGCCGCATTGTAGGCGGCCTGCGCCGCGTTCTTGGCTGCGCTGGTGATGACGCTCTGATTGTTGCGGATGCCGCGCGCCACGCCGCTGGCGATGGCCGCGCCGATGGCGTTAAACTTGCTCCCGCCGCTGCCGATCGCGCCCCACAGGGCGGACAGCGCCGCGCTGCCCAGCCCGGAAGCCGCGCCGGTCACTTGGCCGCGCTGGCTCTGGATGCCGTCGCGCACGCCTGTGGCGAAGGTGCGGCCCACGTTCTGGCCCAGCTGCTGGCTGATGGCCGCGCGGGCTGCAGTGTGCGCTGCCTTCATCACCTGCGTGGTGGTGCTCACCAGCTGGCTGCGCATGTTGGTGATGCCGGTTTTTACGCCGGTTGTCCAGTTCTTGCCCAGCTCCGTGCCCGCCGTCTTGCTCAGGATTTTCTCGGCGGCGTCCAGTGCTGCACCCGCCACTTCGTCCACGGCGGCATTCACGGTATCGGTGCCGCCCGTGATGCCGCTGGCCATTTCGGCCACGGCCTGCGTATAGGCCGCGTTGGCAATGCTGGTGATGGCGGTCTTGACGGCTTCGGTGTTATTGTTGTTGCTGCTGATGCCGTCCGCGATGGCCTTGCAAATGGCCTCGCCGATGCTCTTAAACTTTTCGGCGCTGTTCGCACCCATGCCCAAAAAGCCCGTGCCGGACACGCCGAAGGCCGTATTGATGGCGTCGCCCACGGCGGTGAATACATGGGTCGCGCCGGTGGAAAAGGTGCTTTCGGTCACGCCGGAAAGCCCGTCGTTGATGCCCTTGGCCAGTCCTTCGCCGTAGGGCTTTGTTTTGGTGCTGTTGCCCTCCGTCACGCCAAATTCCGTCTTGAATTTCGTCAGGGCTTTCTGCGCGGCGTTCTTTACGGCGGTTTCAAGGTCGGTTTCGCTGCCGGTGATGCCGTCTTTGATGCCGCCCATGATGTCCTGTCCGGCTTCCTTGGCTTCCTTGCTTTCGTCGCTCTCGCCGCCAAAGCCGAAAATAGACTTGATGGCGTCCCAAATCTTGCCGAAAATACGCTTTACCGCATCACACGCTGCCGTCACGGCTTCCTCGAAGCCCTTGATCAGTCCGTCCAGTATGAAACCGCCCGCCTCTGCGGCCACGGTCGATGGGCTGTTGATGCCAAACACGCCCTTGATCGCGTCCCAGATGCCAATAAACACGTTTTTGATACTATCCAGCAGGGACGCAACGGCGCTTTTCAGCCCGCCCACAAGCCCCTGTATCAGGTTCGTGCCAAGCTCAAGCCAGTCGATGGATGTAATGCCGTCCCAGATGGCGCTGACAACCTGCGGCAGCGCAGCCACAAGATCGGGAATGGCGCCCGTAATGCCGCTTATCAGGTTCGTCAGAATGGTGGTGCCCTGTTCAAGAATCTTCGGCAGTGCCTCCGTCAGCGCCGTAATGATGGCCGTAATGATCTGCGGCAGCGCTTCCGTCAGCGCGGGAATAGCCCCCGTGATGCCGCTTATCAGGTTCGTCAGAATGGCGGTGCCCTGCGTCAGAATCTGCGGCAGCGCCTCCGTCAGCGCCGTCAGAATGGCGGTCACGATCTGCGGCAGCGCAGCCGTCAAGGTGGGCAGCGCGGCGTTGATGCCGTTCACAAGGTTTTCAATCAGCCCCGTGCCCGATGTCAGAATGTCCGGCAGGGCCGCCGCCAGCCCGGTCACAAGCTCCGTCACCATGCTGGCCGCTGCGGGCAGCAGCTGGGGCAGGGCAGCGCTGATGCCGTCCACAAGGCCGGTCACAAGCGATGTCGCCGCGCCGATCAGCGCCGTTGTGTTCTCCACAAGGAAGGCCGCCACGTTGGTGACGATGCTGGCGGCCAGCGCCGTCAGCGGTTCAATGTTGGCCGTCACCGCGTCCACGATGCTTTGCAGCAGCCCCATGGCGGCGGGCAGGATTGCGTCCACCAGCGCGGGCAGCGCCTCCACCACAACGGCCACGGCAGCGGCCAGCGCCTCGTTGACCATGCCCATGTTCTCGTTGAGCAGCGTGTCCAGCAGGCTGATGCCGTCCATCAGCGCCGTGGCGATGCTCTCGCCGATCACGCGGATGTCTTCGGGCTGGAAGCCGTCAGACAGGGCCGTGCTGATGTCGTTCAGCGCGTCGGTGGCCGTCTGGCTCATGGTCTTGGCCAGCGGCATAAACTCGCCTTCAATCTGCCGTTTCACACCGCCCAGCGCGTCGGACAGGTTGTTGTATTTGACTTCGTTGATCTGCGAAAGCGCGTCCACGGCGGTGTCGCTGGTGTCGGTGATGCCCGCCAGTATCGGCAGGGCCGCCTGTCCCAAATCTTCGTACTGCGTGCCGAACAGCGCCACGGCGATGGTATTGCGCTTGATGGGGTCTTCCACCTTCATCAGCGCCGCCACCACCTCGCGGAAGGCGTTTTCTGCCACGGGGCCGCCCTCTGCGATTTCCGCCGCCATGTAGGTGGCGTTCAGCCCCAGCGCCTTGAAGGCTTCCTTGGTGCTGTCGCTGCCGTCAATGGCGCGAATGGAAAATTCCTTTACAGCGTCGCCCACCTTGTCGATCTGGAAAACGCCGTTTTCCGCGCCGTTGATGAATGTCTGCATCATCTGGTCGGCGGTCAGGCCCATTTCGGCGTACTTGGGCGCGTATTCGCTGATAACGTCCAGCAGGTCGCCGTTCTGGTTCGCACCCTTTTGCGCGCCCACGGCAATCAGGTTATAGGCTTCGTCTGCGGACAGGCCGAAGCGCTTCATCAGGGCCGAAGCCGCGCGGCTGCTTTCTTCAAACTCCATGCCGAAGGTGTCCCGCAGGGCATAGCTGTTTTCGGTTGCCGCCTTCAGTTCGTCGCCCATCAGGCCAGTGTTGGTCTTCACCGTGGCCATGGATGTGGCCACGTCGTTCAGGCTCTCGCCGAAATTGTCCCGGTACACCTGCTCGGCGATGCTGCCTAGCTCGTTTAGTTCCTCGCCGGTCGCGCCCGTTTGGGCGGACAGCTGGCCCACGGCCTGCTGGTAGTCGTCGCCCAGCTCCAAAAGGTGCTTGCCGCCCGCCACGGCGGCGGTCGCCAGCGCGGCCACGGCAGCGGCGGCGGCTTCCAGCGCCACCTTCAGCGCGCCGCCTGCAATCTCGCCCACGCTGCCCATGGCGTCGCCCAGCGCGGTGTTCTTTTCCTCCGCGTCGTCGGCTGCCGTGCCTTCGTCGGCCACGGCGGTAGCGGCCTTGTCGGCGCTCGTTTTCAGCCCGTCCGATGCGTCGGCGCTGTCGTCCAAAGCGCTTTCCATGTCGTCCAGCTTGCGCTCCGTGTCCCTGATCTCGCTGCCCGTCTTGTTCATGGCGGTCTGCGCGCGGTTCAGGGCAATTTGCAGGTTGTCCACCTGCTTGCTGTTTTCGCCGTAGTCCTGTTTGGCCTTTTCCAGCTGCTCGCTGATGAGCTTGACCTTCTGGGCCTGTACCTCATAGATGGATTGCAGGCTGGCGGATTTTGAGCGCAGCGCATCCATGGCGTCGCCCTGATCGTCGAAGGCGCTCTGCGTGGCCGCCATGTTGGTGTTCAGCACGGTCAGCTGCCGCCCGATGTCCGCCAGCGCTGCCTTATATTCCTTATCGCCTAAAACGCTTACTTTGGTTCCGATTCCTTCGTCGGGCATGTTCTCGCCTCCCTGTGCGCCTGTGTTGGGGTAAAAAGAAAAGCGTCCGCGCAGACGCTTTTGCGGTTAATGGGGCAGCCGCGAAAGCCGCTGCGGCGCTTCCTTGGACGGCCCGCTGCGCTTTGCAGGCGTGGCCTGCGGGGTCTTGCGGGCCTGCTTTGCGCAGTCGTACAGCGCCATGATGGCGCGTGGGCTGGCGGCCCAGAAGTCTGCGGCGGTCATGCCGCAGTCAAGGGCGCGGAAATACAGCCACGCCCATGGAAACGCGCCGCCCTCTGCGCGGGCGCTGGTTAAGGGTTTTCGGCGTCCTCCTGCTCCGGCACGTCGGGCAGGGTTTTCTGCACCGCTCTGGCGATGATCTCCCGCACGCCCTCGATGCTGTCCAGATGAAACTGCGCGTCGAAGTCCTCCCACGAAAGCTGTGCGCCGCCCGAAATGATGGCGGCATAGAAAAGCGCCATGATAGCGCTGTATTTTCCTTTGGCAATGCCCTTCAAAATCTCGCCGTAGCCCACGTCCTTGCCATACTGCTGCTCGTAAACGTCCTCGGCGATGCGGGCGGTCTGGTTGTTGTAAACGGTCTTGTACTGCGTGCCGTTCAGGGTGATAAACTCCACCGGGGCGCTCATATCGCGCCCGCGCGTTCCGTTCTCCATGTGCTTGCCCTCCGATCATGGCATAAAAATGCGGCCCTGCTTGCACAGGGCCGCTGTGGCGGCCATTAGGCCGTTTCCTTCTGTTCCTCGTAGACTTCCGTGAACCACCCGGTTTCCACGGTCGCGCCCACGCCGGTGACGCCGGTTTCCACCACGGCAGCCAGCGCGTCGTCGTATACGCGGCGAATAAAGGTGCCTTCGATGGTGGGCGTCTGGTAGTCGATCTTGTCCGCGTCGGTCTTGCCGGTGACGCTCGGCTCGGCAAACTGGCCCTTGTACAGCCACCAGAGTTCCTTCTCGCCATTGTCCAGCGTCAGCGCGAAGGCAATGGCCAGCTTGGCCGGTTCGTTGCCGCCCTTGATGATCTGCACGCCGTTCTTGTCCTTGATGCGGCCCAGAATGGCGTTCAGCACGGCGGCGGGGATTTTGTCCACGTTCAGCTTCACGCCGTAGCTGTCGATCTTCTTCTTGTCGCGCACGGTGGCGTTGCTGGCGTACAGCTTGCCCTCGCGGTAGGCGGGCGTAATCGTCACTTCAATGGATTTTGCCAGCACCGCGGGGTCTTCATAGGTCGGGGCGGCAGTCGCCGTGTCCTCCGTCTTCATGATGGCATAATACACGTCCAAAATGCCATAGTAGTAGCCTTCCATGTCATACCTCCTGATTGATCTTTTCCACCCATTCGCAGGTGGCTGCAATGTGATGATAGCCCGTCGTGGTTTCGTAGTCGTCCGGGCCATAGCTGCGCACGCGCACGCCTGCGGCGCGCAGCGTGTCAATGGCGCGGAAGAACAGGGCGCGGTGCGTCCCGTCGTCCCGCTTGCTGAAAACGTGCAGCTGCACCATGTGATACAGCCGCCGCGCCTGATTGCTGGCATGGGCTTCGTATTCGCCCAGCACCTCGTTAAAGGTGATATAGGTTTCATGCTGGCCGCCAGCCGGGGGCTTGCTTACCGGCACGCCCAGCGCCAGCAGGGTGCGTTGAAACAGTTCTTCCATGCTTATTTCTGCGCCTTTTCAAATTCGGCCTGAATCTTGGCCAGCACTTCGCCCTCCGCAGCTTTTACCGTGGGATGGAACCAGCCCAGCCCGGCCTTTTTGGTTGCGCCGTAGCTGCGGCCATATTCCAGCACGTTGCCGATCTTGGCCAGCGGCTCGCCCGTGCCGGTATGATTGCCCACAGGCTTCACTTCGCAGTAGTAGCCGTCCGCAGCGCTGTACTTCACCGGCCCCGGCTTGATGCTGTCGCGCAGCTCGCCCATGTCCACGGGCGCTTTTTCCTGCAAGCGCTGCGCCAGCACCTTGGCCCCGGCCTTCACGGCGCGCTTGGCCGCTTCCTCGCTGCCTGCCGCCAGCTGCTTAAACTGGGCGATGGTGGCCTCCATTCCGCGAATTTCAAAGGGCATGCCGCTACCTCCCTTCGCCCGTAATCAGGCGCGCCTTGATGTGCATAAAGTCGCGCTTATAGCCCAAATGGTTGATCTGCTCGATCTGGTATTTCTGCCCCATGTGGTCAATGCGGCACTCTTTGTTCAGCGCGTCGCGCCAGCGGATGCCGAAGGTCACGGTGTCCTGCGCCTGATAGGCTTGCGCGGCGTAGAAGTCGCGCCCGCTCACGTCGGCCATGGACGCCATGCAGGTGGCGTAGGGCTGCCACACGGTGCGCCGGTTGCCGCGCCCGTCGGTGGTGTCGACGGGGCGTTCCAGCGTGATGCGATGCTTCAAATCTCCGGCTTTCATGTCTTCGTCCCCTTCTTAGGGCGCAGCTGGTGAACGCTGGCCACGATGTAGGGCGGCACCTTGGCGTCCTCGCCGCCTGCGCCGCGGTTGTCATAGAACCACGCCGCCAGATTGCACACCCAAAAGTCGTATAGGTCGCCTTCCTGCGGGGGAATGCCCGCCTTGGCGTACCATTCTTCTGCCGCCTTCAGGCACAGGCCAAGCACCTGTGCGTCCCCTTCCGGGTCAGCCCCTGCAAAGCGGCGCACCATATCCATGCTTGGCATAATGTCCGCCCCCTTTAGGTTGCCGCGGGCAGCGCCACGGGGATGCCCAGCTGCGCTGCCTTGGCCACTTCCTCGCCGATGTAGGCGGCGATGGTGGCCGTCACGTCGGCGACGTTCTCCGCAGCGGTTGCCGCATCGTCCAGAATGTCCACGTTGATGCTCATGCCCTTGCCGGGCCGGATATGGCAGGACGCCGTGGCCACCGTTTTGCGCTCGCCGTCGCCCTGCACAATCATCACGTTGGCCGTGGTCTGCTGGCTGTTGTCTCGAATAACTGCCATTGAATCACCTTCCTTTCGGGTAGCCCTGCGGCGTGCCGAAACACGCCGCAGGGGGTTGCATTAGGTCGCAGCGATGAAGATTTCCTTGCGCACGGCGGCCTTGCTGTCAAAGGTGCTGGCGTCCAGTCGGGTGATGCCGCGCACCTCGATGCTGTTAGTGTGGAAGGCATTGCCGCCGATGTCCGTAGAAGTCACTTCCAGCGGCTGGCGGGTGAACAGCGTGGCAAACTCCTTGAAGTCGCCCACATAGATGGGCAGGTAGTCGCCCTTGGTTGCGCCGGTCGTGGTCACAACGCGGTTGGGCAACAGGCTGTTGGCCACCATCTTCACCGGGCGGCCCTTGAACAGCATGCTGGTGGGGTTGGTGGGGTCAGGCTGCAAAAGGCCGCGCCCGGTCGTGTCCTTCTTCTGGTCAAGGTAGTCAAAGCCGTCCTGATTGGTCAGGATGACGGCCATGGCGCTGATCGCCGGGTCAAGCTCTTTGTTCAGCGTCGCCTTCAGGCTGGCGATGGGGTCGTCGGCGGACGTGATCGCGCCCGCCGTCAGGGCTTCCAGCTCTGCCTTGAGCAGCAGGTTCTCGGTCAGAATCTGCTTCTTGGCAAACCAGCGGGAAAGATAGCCGAACAGGTTAGCCACCTCATCGTTGGCCAGCTCGTTGGAAACAGGCACAATCAGGCCGTAGGTCTTCAGGCTGTACGTCACCTTGGCAAACTTCGGCTGATCGTCCTTGGCGATGCCGCCCGTGGGCACCTCGCTGGCCAGCGCGGTCATGCCCGTGGTGGGCGCGGTGTCTACCACACGCCAGCCGCTGTTGCTGGAAACGCTCTCATTGTTGAACAGGTCAGCCAGCGGGCTGAGTTCGCGGCGCAGCTCGCGGATGTTGTGGTCGATGTCCTCCGGCACAAGGAAGCCGCCGTCTTCGCCCGCGGTGGTGCCGCCCGCGATGGTCAGCGCATCAAAGAGGATTTTGTCCTGCTCGCCGCTGGGGCCGCGGCCCGGACGCATACCGGTGCGGATGGCGCGCGCAAAGGCGCGGGCGTATTCGTTACTCCCCAGCATATCGCGCAGGCTGCGTTCGTCGCTCGCGCTCATGGCGGGCGGCGTGGGCAGCGTGCCCGCGTTCTCGTCATACTGGGCGTTGTAGGAAGCCTGCAAGGCGTTCATGCGCTCGTTCATGGCGCGCAGGGCCGCCTGCTGGCGCTGCACTTCCTCCATGGAAATGCTTTCATCATTCGCGGCCACGGCCAAAGCGGAAGCCGCTTCGCGGATGCGCGCGCCCATTTCGGTGATGCTGTTGCGCAGGCTGTTCATGGTGGTGTTAGGCATGGTTTTGTTCCTCCCGTTCTTTGATGTCGATGTAGTAATCTGCAATGATCTGCGCGCGCTGCGCGATTTCCGCGCGGCGTTTTGCGTCGGGGTTCTGGGCGGCAGGCTTGGCGTGGGCGGCGTCCGCAGCCCGCACCATGGCACAGATGGCCGCGGGGCCGTATCTGCGGGCCTGCATCATCATGGCCTGCTGCGGCTGCTGGGCCGGTTCCTGTGCTTCTTCGTACAGGATGCCGTCCGCAAAGCCTTCGCGCACTGCCTGTTCGGCGTTCATGTAGGTTTCGGCGGCCAGCATGTCGGCGATTTCGTCCCGGCTCTTGCCGGTCTTTGTGGTGTACGCGGCAATCAGGCCCTCGCCGATCTCGCGCAGCACCTGCGCCTGATGCTCCATTTCTCGCGCGTTGCCCATGGCATACGTCCACGGGTCGTGAATCATCATGTAGGCCACGGGGGACATAAGCACCTCGTCGCCCGCCATGGCAATCACGCTGGCGGCGCTGGCAGCGATGCCGGAAATCTTCACGGTTACTTTGCCCTTGTGCTCGCGCAGGGCCGTGTAAATTTCCGCACCCGCAAACACGTCGCCGCCCGGCGAATTGATGAAGACGGTCACGTCGCCGCAGCGGGCAAGCTGCTGCCGGAAGCGCCGCGCCACGATCTGGCCGGACGCGCCCCACCAGCCGCCGTCCTCGCTGGTGATCTCGCCGTCAATGTGCAGTTCGTCGCCGCCTGCCTCATTGTGGATGAAGTTGTAGAAAATCAAGGATTATTTCCTCCTCCCTCGCTTGGGTTTGTCTTGGCCGCCAGCAGCAGTTCGGGGTTCTTGATGGCGATGCGCAGCGGCAGCAGGTCGCGGCTGGCCATAAGCTCGCCGCCGTTGTCGTCGGGCGGCAGGCCCTCGCGCAGCCGCACCTCGTTGGGCCGCATCCAGCCGCCGCGGATAGCCTTCTGGAATTTCTCGGCCATGGTCGCCGTATCGGCGCGCGCCAGCGCATCCACGTCGAAGCGGAAGCGGTAGCCTGCGCGGAAGTCGGCAGGGGTCAGCAGCTTGCGGTTGAGTTCCTGCTCCCATTGCGCCACGATGGGCATAATGGTCAGCTGCAAAAATTCCTGCATCTGCTGCTCGGCGGTGGAAAAGCTGGTATCGGAATAGTCGCCCAGCAGGTGGGGCGGGATGTTGTACACCGTCGCCACCCGGTTGCGGGTGATGCGCTCCACGTCCAGCACCTGCGCGTCAATGGCGTTTTGGCTGAAGGTGGTGGCCGTCAGGCCGCCTTCCAGAATCACCACACGCTGGCCGCTGCGTTCGTAGGCGTCCAAAAAGCTGTCAATCACCTGATTGCGTTCTTCCTCGCCCAGCCCGGTATTGGGCACGGTCAGGAAAACGCCATGGTTCACGCCGTCCAGCTGCGCGAGGCTTAATTCCTTGACCTGCTTGTCGTAGTCCAGCGTGCCGCGCAGCACGTCGATGGGGCGAATGCCGATCTCGCCGTTGGCGCTCATGTGGCGCACCACAATCAGCTGGCAGCCGGGCAGCGGGTAGCTGTTGCCGTCGTCCAGCGTGATGTAATACCACATTTCGCCCGTTTCCGGGTGGCGCTGCGGGCGCACCTTCGTGGGGTCAAGGATGTCAAGCCGCGTCGGCGCGCCCAGCTTGTCGGGCACAATCAGCGCGTAGGCGTTGCCTTCGGTGTTGCGGAACGCCTCCATGGTTTGCAGCCACCCGAAGGGCGTAAAGTTGACGTTTGGCGCAAGGCTCACCAGCGCTTCCAGCGGATGCCCGGTTTGCAGCTCATACCCCTTGTACAGGTGCAGCGGCATGCTGGCCACGGTGTTGGCGATGCGGGAAACGGCGGCGTATATCGCTTCGTTGCCCCGCATGGTGGCGTCGGCCCGTGCGCGGTAGACACCTAAAAAGCGCCCATGCGTGGGCGCTGCATGCGCTGCGGGCTTGTCCCTCGCCTTGGCGGTATTCTTGGGTTTTTTCGTAAAGGGCCACATATTGCCGTACCTCCATTCCATTCAAAAGCGTCAGCGCTGACGCTTTTGCCGCTTAAATGCTGCGGCTGCGTCTGCCCATCTGCACCACGCGCACGCTGGGCGCGCGGTGAATCTCGCCTGCCGGATTCTTTTCCATATCCACGCAATGGGCGCACAGCCACGCGATGAAGCCGTCGATTTTTCGGAATTTGTTCCGTTTGGTCGGCATCCAGTTCTGCTTATCGGCGTGCTTGCGTTCGCCGGACAGCCGCACGTTGTCCGTATACCATAGCAGCATGGGGTCGTTGTTGCTCACCACGCGCCCGCCCAGCAGCAGCTCTTTGATGTCCTTCATCGGGTCATTCAGTGTCAAAGGGCCTTGACGCACGACGGCGCAGTCAAAGCCCCTGTTTTCCAGCATTTGCCGCAATCTTGTGGCATTGGCCGGGTCGTAGCCGATGGTCATAAGCTCATACTTTTTCGATTGCGCCACAAACCATTCGTAAACGTCTTCCTGCTGGATGTATTCGCCCTCCACAATGGTCAGGTAGCCGCGCATGGCCAGGCCGTAGTAGTCAATTTTTTCTTGGTCAAGCTCCACCTTTCGGCGCGGCACCCAGCTGTGCAGCAGCACATAAACGCGCCCGTCATCCAAAGGAAATTCCAGCGCCGCCGCCGTGAAGTCCTCGCGGCTGGACAGGTCAAAGCCGCCATAGCAGCGCCGCCCCAGCAGCGCATCTTCGTCGATGGTTCCGACGTTTCGCCGCAGCGCCTCCGGCTGGATGAACGCCATGTCGTCGGTGTTCACGGTCACATTCAGCTGCTTGCAGATGAAATCCGCGCGTTCTGCCGGTATCTTCTTCGCGCGCTCCCATTGTTCGCGCAGGTCGTTCAGGTGCAGCAGCGTGCCCAGCGATGGGTTGGCCTTTATCCACTTCGTGTAATCGTCGGGGTCGTCGCCTTCGTCCAGCTCGGCAATATACGCAAACATGCGGTCGGCCACTTCCGCGGTCAGCTTGTCCTGCATCGCGTCGGTGAAAAGGTCATAAAAATACGCCAGCGGCCCATCTATCACGTTGCCCATGGTCGTGATGTAGATAATGAGCGGCTGCGCGCGCTTTACCACTTTTCGTTTGATGATGTTGATTAGCTTAAAATCCCGGTATTCGTGGATTTCGTCGAAAATTGCCATGTGCGGGTTCAGGCCGTCCAGCTTCCGGCTGTCGCTGGCGCGGGCCTTAATGCTGGCGTTCATGGCGTCGTAATACACGCCGTCGCGCAGGGGCCTGAAACGCGGGGACAGGTAACGGCTGGCCCTGATCTGGCTGCGGCACTCATTGAACACAATGCCCGCCTGTTCCTTGCTATTGGCCAGCAGGTAGATATCCGCGCCGCGCTCGTTGTCCTTGCATGCGCCATAGGTGGCGTTGCCCGCCAGCATGGTGGATTTACCGTTGCCGGTGCCCACCACAATCAGGCCCTCGCGGTATCGGCGCAGGCCCGTTTCCTTGTCCACCCATCCGTATAAATTGCACTCGACAAAGCACTGCCACGGCATTAGCTCCATGCGGTCGTAGTCGCCCTTCGTCGGGGACAAAAACCGTTCGATGAAGTTGCAGGGCCGGGCCGCTTTTCCTTCGTCAAAGCGCCACGGGTAGGTGGGGTCTTTTGATCTCTCCAAATCACGCAGAAAGCGGCGGCAGGCCAGCTTTACCTTTTGGCAGGATGTGATGCGCCCGCTGTCAATGTCGCGGGCATAACCGTAGCATTTCGCCAGTACATCAGAATTCTGCAAATTCATCGTCAATCATGACGGGGGCCGCCTTTCTGCTGTTCGGTGTCAGCCGTAATTCGGAGAGATGTTTCCTTTGCTGTTCTGCAAAGGCGCGCACCTGCGCCACGCTTTTGTTTTCCGCCCAGTAGCGCTGGCGGCCATTGCTGCGTTCCTGCCCGATGCCGCGGGCAGCGATGTCGTCCAAAAGGGCCTGTTTGATCTGCTCGGCCCGCGCGATGTCGGCCACCAGCATCTGGTCGGGGTCGGTCATGCCGCCTTCGCGCATTTCGCAGGCAGCGCAAAGGTCGTCATACATTCGCACGGCGTCGGGGTGCGTGATGGTCTGCATGTGTACAGCCTTTAATTCGTCGTTCATGAACGTGCCTCCCTATATCTTTATCACGCGCATTTTATGTTGTTTCGGTTCTTCGGCCTGCCGTCCGCTGCCCTTTTCGGGGTGATTTTTATTATGGCACGCATCGCACAGGCTGCGCAGGTTTTCAAGGGACAGGGCAAGGTCTGGCCGTTCTTCCACGGGAATGATGTGATGCACCATCGTGGCGCGATTGGGGCGGACGCCCACGCCGCTGCTGTACCTGTCCATACAGTCGCAGCACATACCCCTGTCGCGGGCCAGCGCGGCGGCGCGCACCTGCTTCCACGCGCGCGTATGGTAAAACGGCGCGCTTTCTTTGTAGTGCATGCCGCGCCCCCCTTCTTTGATAGCAAAAGAGCGGCCCGCCGTTTCCAGCGTCCGCTCTCTGCTTCTTTTGACATTTTACATTATAGCACGGCCAAAATGCGAATGGAAGTATACTGTGCGCGCATTAAGCGCTACTAACCGCTCCTAACCCTATACTGAGCGCTCATGTTTCCTATTATACGCATGAAAATCATGTATTCGGCGGTTCGGGCCGTTCGCGGATATACCATGCGGGCAAGCAGGCCGCCACGGTGTCCGCAGGCAGGGCGTCCATCAGATTTTCGCCCTCTTTTTTCAGCTTGCGGATGTAGCCTTCCGTGTAGCCCATGCGCTTGGCGATGGCGGGCATTTTCAGCCGCTTCACATAGTAGGCGTGCAATACGCTGCTTTCGCCTTCCGGCAGGGCGTCCAGCAGCACGCAGGCCGCCGCCACCTCGGCGCTGCGCGCAAGCTCCCGCGCCTTCAGGTCTGCTTCCAGCTCCGTGATCGCAGCCACGAAAGCGCCCATCTTGTCAGGCTCTGCCGTGCTGCGGCTGCCGGTTACGTCCATGCGCGGCGTGATGCACTCCATGGCCTCGCGGCGGCGCTGGATGCGCAGCCGGATGCGCGCCATATCGCCTTCGGCTGCGCGGCACCGTTTCAGAACGGTCATGCCCTTCATTCTTTCGCCCTCCCTTTTCAAAAGCGTCAGCGCTGACGCTTTTACCTAAATTCTTCGGGCAGCTCGCTGTCGTCCACCTGCGTGAAGCCCTGCCCGGCGCTCCGCGGCGTCAAAAACTCCACTTCGTCGGCCACCAGTTCCATGGTAGCGTGAACGCTCCCGTCGCTGCCTGTGTAGGCCCTTGCGCTCACGGTGCCGGTCACGGCCACCTTGCGCCCCTTGTCCAGATAGGCGGCGCAGTTTTCGCCCAGCCCGCGCCATGCGGTCACGCGGAAATAATCCGCTTCCTGCTGGCCGTTGCCGCTGCGGCGACGGTTGACGGCTACCGTGAAATTACACACAGGGATGCCGTTGTCGGTGGTGCGCAGCTCCGGCGCGCGGGTCAAATTGCCGATAATGTAGCATTTATTCATGGCTCTGGCCCTCCGCTTCTCCGCCTATCTGCTGCACAATCCGGGCAGCGATGTTCACGGCTCTGCGCAGCGCTGGCAGAACGTCCTGCACCGCGTCCGCTACGGCCTGCGCCATTTCGTCCTGAAGGTGCTGTATATCCTCCGCGCCTTCGTCGTCCGTGCGCCTATCGGCGCTGATGGGCCGATCTCCGATAACGCAAGCCGCCGCCAGTCCGTAGCCGTCCGTCGCGTCGCTGAAGTCCAGCGCCCCTGAAGGGTAGACGCGACGGACGTTGTGGGCGCTCCACGGGTAAGGGCTGCGAAGCCACCAGTAACATGAGTCGCCGTCCGCGTCGGTCAGGCGGCGCTTTTCATCGTCGCCGTCTTCAAAATAGGCGTAGGGCTTGCCTTTGTCCCGGATGGCGTCGTCGTCCACCGCGATGCCGATCTCCGAAGCCGAAAGCAAAAACAGCTTGTCGGACGTGTGCCTGATTCGCTCGTTCTGCGGGCTGTACGTTGCCTTGCGCACGGGCACGATAACGGCCCTGTCTTCCGCGTCGAAGCCGTCCAGCACGTCGCCCTGTAAACGCGCGCGCACGTCGCTGGGTTCCCATTCGTTGCAGCCGTAGGGGAAGCCCTTGCGCCCGCCGTCAAAGCTGCACCAGATGGGCGGATTGCACAGCATCACCGTCACGGTTTCAGGCGTGCCGTCGAGCGCAGCGTCGGCGTTGATGCCGATAATGCGCCACAAAAGCCGGTCGCGCAGGGTGTGCCGCGTGCTGATGGTGTCGCCGATGTGCAGCTGCCCCAGCTTGCCTTCGCGGATGATGCGCGCGATTTCCGCAAAGCCCTGATAGGTGGTCTTGATTTCTTCCATGGTACTGCCTCCCTTAGATGTATTTTCCGTATTCGCTTTCAATCGCTATGTTTCGGTATGCGCAGCCGCAGCGCGGCACGTCGTCGGGCGGCACGATGTCCATCATGGCCCGCCGCAGCTTGCAGCGCTTGGCGGCGTCTTCGTCCCGCAGGCAGACGGCGCACTCGCCAGCCATGGCCGCGTTGATGATCTCCCGCAGGTCGTCTTGACTGGCGAGGACGGTTTCGTGCGTCCTTGATGCGGGCCGGAAGCGCACCACGACCTCGCCCTGTGCCCGCAGCCTGTCGATGTACAAAAGCGTTTTGTCCGGCAGCGTGTCATAAACGGCTTGCAGCAGGCTGCGGGTCGCCGTTGTAATGAGCCGCCATTGCCGCCAGCCGTTGGGCACCAGCTTCAGCCGCTCCCGCAGGGCGTCCTGATGGCCGTTTAGCTGCGCGTCAAGCGCCATTAGGTATTCGATGATGTGCAGCTCGTGCCCGTTGGCCGGGTGAATCTCTCGTTCAGGCATGGGGCGCGCCTCCCTTCGCCTTGATGGCCTTCATGGCTTTGTAGTCGTCCCACAGCTTGACGGTTTGCAGAGCCACGCTGTATTCGCAGCGGGGCACTTCGCGCACGTTCTGCACGCCCATGGTCAGGCGCAGCTCGCGCCGGATGGCGTTGCCGGTGGCCTTTTCGCAGCCGGTCGCCCGGTAGGTGGCGCACAATTCCTTGGCGCGGTCGCGTATGGCGGCGCTGATCGCGCTGGCCTGCGCGGGCGTCACCTTGGTCAACAGGCGTACCTGCTGTTCCAGCATGCCCATGCGCTCATTGGTGGCGCGCACCATGTTGGCCATGCCCTGCATGATCTGCGCCATTTGCGTGATGGCCTGCGACACGTCGCTGGGCAGCGCGATGGCCTGCCCCTCCGGCTGCACGGTGGTGGGAACGTCCACGCGGCTGATGTCGGTGCTGCTCATGGTCACACCCCCTGTTCGTCCGCGAAGGGGACGGCGACGGTGCGCAGCGCCTGCTGTGCGCCGTCCACCCATGTGGCCACCATGTCCACATACTGCCAGATTTCCTGCCGCTGCGCGGGGCTGGCGTGCGCAAGCGTTGCGCCCATGTGGGGCAGCACGCCCGCCGCGCCGATGAAGGTACGCACGGCGGCAGCGATGTCGAAGCTGTTCAGGCTGCCCGCCGTGTCCAGCTCCCCACGCGCTGCCTGCGTCTGCATGGCCAGCATTTCCCGCTGGGCCTGCTGCCGCAGCTCGGCCTGCTGCTCGGCATAGGCTTCGGCGTCCGCAAGCTCGCCCTTCAGCCGGTCGATCTCCGCCTGTGCTTCCGGGCTGATGCCCGCGGCGGGTGCCTGCTGGGCCGCCGCCAGCTCGGCGCGCAGCTTTTCCACGGTGTTGGCCCGGCTGATCTCGCTACGGCGTGCCCGCTCGTTGGCTTCATCCGCAAGCTGCTTTTGTCTGCGTACTTCCTCTTGCAGCTCGCGCAGGCTCATGTCCTCGCTGGCTGCCTGCTCGGCCATGGCCTCGCGCTCTGGCTCCGGCAATGACAAAATCACCTGAATTTTGCTGATGGGCAGGCTTTCCATGGCGCTGCCCGTCTGCACGTTCCGGGCGGCCTGCATCAGCCGCTGCGCCTGCCGCTCGCTCATGCCGGTGTTGCGCCGCACCCATTCCTCCCACTGGCCGTGCGGCACAAGCCCGGCTTCCTTGGCCTCCACCAGACAGCGGCCCACGGCCAGAATTTCGCGGTAGGTGCCTTGCATGTGGACGGAAATGCGGTATTCGATGTTTGCCAGCGTGACCAGCGCCTGCTGGTCGGGTTCGATGCAGGTTACTTTCATTTCCTCGCGCTCGTTCATTTTCTGTCGCTCCCCTCATCGTGTCGCTTGTAAATTTCACACGCACGCCACGCATCGCAGCAGTAGCGGCGGTAGTGCTCGTTTCGTTGGTCGCTGTTGGCGAAGCGGGCTTTCCCGCACTCGCCCACAATGTAGTATTGCAGCCGGTAGCAGCTGCGGCGTTTGAACAGCGGACACTTGGCCCGCAGGCCGTCGCGCGGCGCGCCGCGGATGGGCTGTTCGCAGTTGCAAGATTCGCCGATGTCCAGAAGTCTGCCGCATACGTTAAAGATGCGAATATCTCTGGTCGATCTCATGGGTGCCCCTCCCTTCAAAAGCGTCAGCGCTGACGCTTTTACCTAAATTCTTCGGGCAGCTCGCCGTCGTCTACCCGTGTGAAGCCGCTAAAATCCATCTTCTGCTGCGCCTGCGCCACCTTTGGGCCGTCGATGTATCGGCGGGGTATCCACAAAAGCCGCTGCGTTTTGCCGTCTATCCACTTGGGCCGGGTGGCGCTGGTGGCCGTGGTGGTTTCGGCGGTCAGGATACCGTCCTCGCGCATCTGCTTGTACAGCATCTTGGCCGTCAGCGGGAACGCCTGCCCCTGATCGTTGCACAGCTTGGCCACGGCGCGGTAGGCGACGTTGGGCATAAGATAGTAAAATTCGCCGTCCATGTAGCCGATCATGTCCCGCGGGCCGGTGCCGGACGGCGTGCCCTCCGCCGATGGCATGGTGATGTCCTTGATGCCCACGCTCTTGGCTATCAGCAGCTCGGAAATGGTCGAAAGAAATATCTTGCTGGGCCGGTCTTCCTTCATTTCGGCAGCCTGCCGCGCGCTGTTGTCCGTCACAACGCCCCATGCGTGGGTGTACGCCTTGCGGGCTTCGTCGTCCGTCAACGCGCCAACGTCGCGCAGATAGTACAGCATACACTCATAGCCCACCATCATGTGGGCGATGGCTTCCGCCGTGCGTCCGTGCTGGCCCTTCGTGCGTTCCAGCGCTTCCGCGCGGCTGCGGATAAATGCGTCATGCAGCATTTGCGGCAGCTTCTCCACCTGCTTGGACAGCCACACGATGTAGCCGCGCATGGATTTCTGCAAATAACCCAGCCGCGCCAGTTCCTGCATGGCCGTCAGCGATTCGTTGGCGGGCACGTCGCCCTTGCCGACGTTGACGACATAAAAGCGCGCCATGCCGCTCTCGCCGACGCCCGGCGTGTCCTCTCCGCTGATGATCGCCACGCCGCGCGGCGGCATGGCTTCCTGAAGGGTCAAGTCTGCTTTCATGCGTCCCCTTTCTGCGCCGTCGCCAAAGGCGCGCGCCAGACTTTGCGCCGTGGCCTCCATCTTCTTGCGCTCTTGCAGGCTGGTGACGGGGTGGTAGTCGTCCACCACGATGGGCGCATCCTTCAGCAGAAACGCCTTCTTGCGGATGAAGTTCGCCGTATCGTTGAAGGATGCGGGCAGGCTCTTGCCGGTGAAGTTCCCAAAATGGGAAAGCGCCAGCGCCAGCGCGGTGCTTTTGCGCGTGCCGGTGCCACCCAGCAGGAACAGCGCGTAGGCCGGGGCGATGCCGGTTGCGGCCAGAAACTCGCGCAGCGGCGCAAGGAAGATTGTTCCCAGCAGGGGAATGGCCACATGCTCGGCGATAACGTTGCCGATGGTCAGCGTCACTTCCGCGCCGTCCAGATAGGTCAGCTTGTCCCATCCTTCCGCGCCGCTGCCGTCCAGACGGTAGCCGTTCAGGCCGCTGCCCAAATCCACGGTCACGTTGTCCACGCCGATGGCCCCGCCCTGATACAAATACGCCCACTTGCCGCCGATCTGCCGCCAGCCGGTGTGGCTGTATTCGGTGATTCGCTTGGCCGTCATGCGGCCCACCTCGCTGATCGCGTACCTGATCTTGTCTTTCACCGTGTTGCCCGGCATGATGCTGGCGGCAAAGTCCCACTTTTCGGCCACCCAGTTCATGCCGGAAAACTGCGCTGCCTTGATCTGCACGCGGGGCAGCGGCGCGCCCAGCGCGTCCCAGCCGTCAATCACCATGATTTTGTTCACGTTCACGCCGTCGTCCTGCGCCACCACAGCGCGGGGGACGGCCACGAAATTGGCCAGCGGCTTGGGGCCGTCCGCGGTTTCTTGGCAGATGCGCCCGTTACTCACACAGTAGCCGTACACCTTGCTGTAATACTCGGCGGCAGCGTCGCGCTGCGCGATGGCGTCCGCCTCAAAGGCTTCGGCGGTCTGCATCAGCTTTTCAAGTGCAGCCCGTCCGGCGCTCTCGCCCAGCAGCTCGAAGAAGTCCGAAGCGTCGCCCTTCGGCGGCAGCTTTTCGCAGCCCTTGGACAGGTCGATGATATGCACGGCCTTGGCCACCTTCACGGCTGCCTGCGCCACGCTCTTGGCGTGATCGCGCCCCACGTCGTCATTGTCGGGGATGATGTAAAGGTCTGCGCCCTTCAGGGATGGCGTATAATCGCCGACGTGCCACTTACCCGCACCCATGGGGTTGGTCGTGGCCACATAGCCCAGCTTGGCCATGTTGTCGCAGTCCTTTTCGCCTTCGCAAACGAACACGGGCCTGCCGTCCTTGATCGCCTTCAGCACTTCCGGCAGCCGGTACAGCACCAGCCGCGCGCCGTCCTTCGTCCACTTGTAACCGCTGGGGTCGGTCGGGTCGGGCTGCCGCAGGCTGAACGTCTTGTCGCCGTCCGGGCGCTGGTAGCGGCAGGCTTCAAACAGCACCTTGCCGCTTTCGTCCGTGTACTGGTAGGCGCAGACAAACTTGCCGCGCGGCTTCTTTGCTCCGCTGGGCTTGGCCGCTGGCTTTGCGGCGGGTGCCTTGTGGTTTTGCGTGTTGCTGGTCTGCTGCTGTTCATGGAACAGGTCGCGCATCTTCAGCCCCATGGCGGAAACGACGGATTCAACGTCGCAGCCTGCCTGACATTTCAGCACGATGCCCTTTTCGCCGTCCCGCACGCACAGGCTGGCGTTTTTATCATCGTGCGCGGGGCACCGGCACATATACTCGCCCTTGCCGTTCGGGCCGCTGTCCACGCGAAGGCGCGAAAGAAAATCGCGTATATCCATGCGCCCGCCCCCCTTAACTGTCTTTTTTCGCCTGTTCTTCCATCCGCTTTTCAATGGCAGCGCGCACGTCTTCCATGCGGAAAAGGTACGCTTTGCCGGGCTTGATGTAGGGAAGCCACCCGTCGCGCACAGCCCTGCGGATGGCCGTGACGGTCAGCCCGGTTTCCTCGCTCACCACGTCGATCTTTACGCCCTCTGGTTCGGGCGATAGCACGCCGCGGGCCGCGTCCACGTCCACCAGCGTGCGGTTTCCCAGCTGCATGGAAGGGATGCGCCCATCGCGGGCAGCTCTCCGCACCCGGTTTTCATTCACGCCCAGCATTTCCGCCGCATCGCGGATTGTCCTTAACTTCACGCGGCAGCCCTCCGTTTCTTTAGTCCTTCGTCTGGCCGCTGGTGGCCTTGTCGATGGCGGCAATGGTTTCTTCCATGATGCGCCGCAGCTCCACGGCCTTGGCCCTGATCGTCTGCGCCGCTGGCAGTTCGTCCTGCGTAATGCGCCCGTCGCGGGCGACGGTGGCAAACTGCAGCGCGATGTCCTGCGCGCTCTGGAAGGCGATGGCCCAGCCCAGCGCGGCCCGCGCCAGCTCGCTGCATCCTTCGCCGCCGTAGTCCGGCAGTAGCGGGCAGCAGGCGCGGATGTGCGCAGCCTTCAGGTCGGGGTCGTTGTAGGCTTCGACCATCTTCTGCACCACGTCGCACGGCGGCACGGTGCGCCCGGTTTCATAGTCGGCCAGCGCTTCGCAGCTGACAAAGATTTCGCTGGCGGTGCGTTCCCGGCTGGCGTGCAGCGGTTCACGCTGCGCGGCCTGCATCCGGGCACGGTAGTAAATATTGGCATAGGTTTTCATGCTTCGGCTGCCTCGCTTTCGCACGCTGCCGGTTCCCACCCGCGCCCGCCATGGCAGCAGCAGGCGTCGTCCTGTTCCCACTTGCAGCCGATGCAGCTGCTGACGGGCTTTTTATTGCCTATCGGTTGCACAATGGCGGCTATCTCGCTAATGTCGATGTACAGGCAGTTCAGGTTATCGCTGCCGCTGTATTCGTAGCCGGTCAGCATGCCCTCGTTCGTGTGCGCCTTAAATTCCTTACAGCGCAGACGCAGCCTTTCGCCGCTTTTCAGGATGATTTCCACAACGTACCGCTGTTCCATGTTTGCACCCTCGCTTTCTGCCATTCGTGGCGGTTTTCGTGGTTCGTTTCTGTATTTGCTCACCTTGTGTTGCAAGGTGTCACGGCGTAAAATGTTTTGTGATATTTCATTGTAATCGTTTTTTTTTTTTTGTCAATACGAAATCGTAAATTGGTCTATTAAAACGCAAAAAATAACCAAATAGCATGTCGATGTACTAAAATAGTGAAAGATTGAAAGGATGTGCCACGATGTCATACACGGTGAACAGACTTAGACAATTACGGGAAGAAAGAGAAATTAAGCAGACAGTAGCCGCCGAAGATATAGGCATTTCGCGCGCGATGCTCTCAAATTACGAAAGCGGACAGATGCCGTCATTATGGAACGCTATAAAGCTGGCCGACTATTATCATGTGTCCCTTGATTACATTTTCGGGCGGTCGGCGGAAAGAGGGGCAACGGAAGGCGACTATGTGAAGTCGTTCAGCACACTGGCAGGGCTAGCCGGGAATAGCGCACCCACGGCCAGCGACGTTTCCGCGCTGGTGAACGCTGCAATTATGTATCAGTGTAGCGGTTCGCCCTGCGGTGAACAGCCGCTGGCAGCTTGGCGCGACTTCATGCGCCGCCTGACCAAATGCCTGCAAGCCGCTGTTACAGGGGACAGCGCGGCCCTGATCGACAACGCAAACGCCGCCACAGTGGCGGCGCTGGAAGTGACGAAAATGCCCGCGGCATTTTACAAGAAAAAAGGAGGAACCGATCAATGAAGAAATTGCTTGCCCTGATTCTCGTTCTTGTCCTCTGTCTGCCCGCCATGGCGCTGGCCGATGTGCTTGCAGATGACTGGCAGGATGCCAGCATGGAGGAATTACTGGATGCACAGCAGAATATATCAAACAGAATCAGCGAATTGCGCGCAGCTGCTGCCGCTGATGTGGAGTGCGTGGAGTTGTCCGGCACGGGTACGGCGATTCTCTCCGATGTCGTAATTCCCTTTGCGCCCTCGCGGGTGAAGCTCACCAGCGAAGGCAGCTGCACGGCGAAACTCACAGGCGGGGCCTATGACTATGTTTTCGACGGGGACAGCTACGAAGAAAAGTTCTTCGATCAAAGCGGCACGTTCAACCTGCTGGTTGAAACGACAGGCGCGTGGTCGTTCGTCGTGGAGCCGATCATGGACGGCGGCACGCTGCCGCTGTCTGGCACCGGCCCATTCGTCAGCGATTTTGTGGAGCTGCCCGCGCCGATGATCGTAACGGTTGAAGGAAATAAAGGCAGCATGAACGCGCTGCTCACTAACTTCATCGTCAAGCTGAATCATCAGTATAAGAACCTTGACGCATGGCAGGGCGATTCGCTCACGAATGAGATGTTTACCGGCACCACCGCGCCGTTCTCCGCTGATGTGATTTTGCAGCCGGTAGACGGGCGGACACAGTATTGCATTTCTGTCATTTGTGAACCGGGCGTCGAATGGACGATCACGCCCAAAAACTAAATGCCTTACGCTTCCGTTCGTCGATTCCTAACGCTTGCCGGTTGGGGATAACATGTTGGGCGTAAGCCTGAAAACCCTTGATTTTTCAAGGGTTTTCGCTGCATTTTGGGCGGCATTACAGATATTACAGGAAAAAAGAATATACCCCCTGCACGCATTACTTTGAATGGAGGCATAGCCATGGGTACGATTGAGAAGCGCGGGAAAAATTCGTGGCGTATCGGCACGCAGGTGCAGACGGAAAACGGGTGGGAATGGGTACGCGATACGATACATTTGCCGGGCATCATGTCCGAAGCAAAGCAGCGCAAGGAAGCGGAAAAGGCGCTGGCCCGCCTGATCGTGGACGTGGAGGAAGGCCGGGCAAAGCCCACGTCGGCAAAGTCGTACACGGTGGCCGCCTTCGCCGAATACTGGATGGAGCAACACGTCAAGCCAAACTTGGCCGCGAACACATACAAGAATTATCGGCACTTTCTTGATGCCCGCATCCTGCCCATGCTGGGCAACGTGCCGCTGAAGAAGCTGACGCCCACCATGCTGACCGAATGGGTGAATCAGGTGCGCGAAAGCCCGCGCAGGACGACGGCGTTGCCGGATGAAAAGCTCGCGCATCCCCGCAGGCCCAGCGAAGAAGCGCGCCGCGCAAAAGCGAAGCCGAAGGACGCGCCGCTTTCACCCCGCACTGTGCGACACTATTACGACACGATGGACGCCATGCTTGATAAAGCGGTACAATGGGATATTCTGCGGAAGAATCCCATGGAAAAGGTTGACCGGCCCGCTGCGAAAAAGGCCCGCGTGCATTACCTCACGGAAGAACGCGCCGTGGAACTGCTGCGCTGCCTGCACGATGAACCAAATATGTGCTATCGTGCCGCCGTCCTGTTGGCCCTGCTCTGCGGCCTGCGTCTTGGTGAAGTCGGCGCGCTGCGGCTTTCAGACGTGGATTGGGAACACTGCACCATTGACATAGGCCACGCCCTGAAGTACACGCCGGAAACAGGCAATTTTGAAGGCGACCCGAAAACAGAAGCGGGCGAACGTCTGATCTCGCTGCCTGCTGGCATGATGGCCGTACTGCACGAAACGCGGGCCTATCAGGAAGACGCAGCCGCCACCGTGGGCGACGTGTGGGTTGGCGAAGGCTGGATAGTCCACGCATGGAACGGCGCGCAGCTGCACCATGACACACCGTCGAAGTGGTTCCGGCGCTTCGCGGATGCCCACGGCTTTGAAGGGGTACGCTTCCACGATCTGCGGCATACGCATGCCACCATACTGCTGGCGAATAACATTGACGCCGTGGCCGTCGCCACGCGCATGGGCCACGCCGATGCCAGCGTCACGCTGCGCATATACGCCCACGCGCTGCGCCGCCGCGATGAAGATGCAGCGCAGGCCGCGCAAGGCTTGCTTGATCGCGCCCAGCTGGGGGAAGAATTGGAGGACAAAAAAGAATAGCGGCGCACCGTTTCCGGCACGCCGCCTGCGTTCCGCACCCGTGCGGGACGCTTTCTTTTCTCCCAAACTCCCCCAGTTTTCCCCCAATTCGCTAATAGCCCGGTGGAAAAGCAGGGTTTTTGATGCACTATGAACAAAAAAATTCGTGCAACGCTTACACATTGCACGAAAAAATGGTCGAGGTGACAGGATTTGAACCTGCGACCTTTTGGTCCCGAAGGGCGCTGACAAACTCGCCGCTATCAGAAAGCGCAATTTTGCTGATTTCTCCACAGGTTTTCCACAATTCTGTTGGTTTGCAGCGCCGTTTTTATGCCGTGTTTCGGGTATTTTCCCCCAATTTTTCCCCCAATTCTCCGCCCCAGCCCGTGCCGATTTCGGCGGCATGGCCCAGCGAAAAATAAAGCCTATGTAAAATAAACTGTAATTTCTGTAATACCTGTTAGGCCGTCAGATTGCTACATTATAGGCGGCTCCATGGTCATGCCTAACACTTTATTATTCTAACTGTTATGAAGAAAATAAAGTGTTAGGTCATGGGGTAGCCCCCCCTGAAAATTCTGGCCACGCGCTATTAACT
>ERZ1034691.404-NODE-404-length-35344-cov-9.335884_pt1 | contig 35344 bp, 75 predicted proteins | sample MGYA00520638_ERZ1034691 | MGnify/ENA primary metagenome ERZ1034691 (study PRJEB33766, sample SAMN09781763) | gut metagenome | biome: gut microbiome | host: Homo sapiens | place: Madagascar | study: EMG produced TPA metagenomics assembly of the PRJNA485056 data set...
ATGAGAATGATTAATGATTTTAAAGGTGATTCAATTACGGTGAAAATTATTCAAAATCAAAAAGAAACCAATAAGATTCCAGTGGGAGATGTAGAAATAGGGCAGACAATATGTAATGGAAAATATGTTGTAGTCGATAGATATGCACATGGAGATACCTGTATTGTAAGAAAAGGAACTATTACTCAGGATATTCGATTTGGTAAAACGAATAAATGGGGTGAATCAAATTTACGAAAGTATTTAAACACAGAGTATTTAAAAGAAATCATGGATGAATTTGGTGAAATTGAATTACATACGGTTGATATGTTGTCGATGGACGGAGATGACTCTTATGGAAAATGTGAAAATCTAGTTTCTGCAATGACTTTTGATCGTTGGCGGAAATACCATAAATACATCGGTAATGCGGATTGCATAGAATGGTTGTCTACGCCAAACCAAACGGAAAAATCAAATGATACGCGCTGTGTGCGGGTTGTCAACTCCAATGGCAGCGTGGACTACAACGATTGCAACTGGAACGATTATGGTGTGCGTCCGTTTTTTGTCTTGAAATCTTCAATCTTAGTATCTGTAGATAAAGCATGAAAGAATCGTTTCAACGGAGGATTGATATATGGGGAAAATAATAGGGCAGATGACAGGATGGGGTTTTGATTCCATAAAAGAATTAGAACGTGCAAGAAATTGGCTCGTTGTTCGTGGGTTTATGGTGAGCATTGATACTAAAAATATGGAGTTGAGAGTCACAGGAACCGTCAATGGGAAATGGGTAGAGGATACTTCTGGAAATTTAGTATGTATCGAATGAAAGTCTGAAACGGAAGGATTATATATGATGAGAATAGCTGATTGGTCAGGATTAAATAATCTTGAATCTGATAAATATAAAATTGTACTTGATTCGGACGGATTTTGTGGATGGATTTATCCTAAAATTGAGACAGAAGAAACGAAAAACAATTTTTGCAAACACCATGTATATTTAAGCACGCACACTTTTTACGAAGAACAATATAAGAAATCAACGGAAATATTACAAAAGTATGGTTTTGATGTAATATTGGAAAGTTGGGGATGACGGAGGTTACATATGAACGGGTTAGCAGTAAAAGATATAGAATTTAACGGAGCGACACTGAGAGCGGCACAGGACGCAGCCGGAAAGATTTGGGTTGGAATTCGTTGGATGTGTCAGGGGATCGGATTTAATGATGGAAAAGTTAAAACTGAGCGGAAGAAAATTCAAGATGATTTAGTATTAAGTCAGGGGAAGAAATTTCTTCCCCTAGGAAATGATAATGCGAATAGTGAAGTTTTATGTCTTGATCTTGATTATATTCCGCTTTGGCTTGCTAAAATTGCGATTACTCCAACAATGCAGAAAGAAAATCCGGATCTGGTGCAGAAACTTATTACATATCAGCTCAAAGCAAAAGATGTTTTAGCAGAAGCATTTCTTCCTAAGAAAGAAGAAATTGTTCCGGCACGGTCAAATATGATTCAGTTGCAACTCCCAAATCTTCCAGATTACAACGGAAATTTCCAGGAACTAAATGAAAAGATTGATAAGTTATATTCAGATATAGGGAAACTTGCAAATATTCTGTTGGATAAAAGAGAAAATCATCCAACTCCGATTGACGTACCAAAATCTGTTAATCATGAAAATCTTCTTGAAGTACTTGAACATTCCGCGATAACTGAATGGAAAAAGAAAATCTATTCCATGATTGACAGGCTGATTGATGCCGGAAAATGCAAAGAACGTTCTGAATGTCTTCAATATATCTACAAGTATATGAATAAGAACTATGGTATTGTCTGGGATCAGGAAATGAAAGAATATGCTATTCAGAACGGAAAGAAACCATCTACAATAGATCTTACATATAATAATGAAACTTATCGTTCAATTTTTGAGTCAATTTTGGTTGATCTTGTGGAGAATAATACATCACAGGAAGAAATGGTTTGCATGACGGATAAAATCATCGCACCATTAATCGCAAAATACAATGACAATAGTAATGCCGGATGTGCTACATATCGGCTCGTGTATGCCAGAATGGACAAGATTAAACCTATTTGTTGGAATAATCGCGAGGCACGGTATATCAATAAACATGAAAAGAAAACTGCGACAAAAAAGAATATTATCAATGACAGCAAATCACTGATGAAAATTTTTAGAGCAGCAGTTAAGCAGATGTTGGAGGAAGAGTAAGATGAGTCTGTATACAAGAATGTTGAATAATGGGATTGTAATAAAGAATGCTCAAGATGCTCTTAATACTGCAATTAAAAATGGAGCATATGTTTATATCACTTTAGCTGACGGAACGGAAATTCATTTAGATCGACCAATACAAATTAATTCTATAGAAGCTACGGCATTGCATAGTGTCGCAGATGGATACTATAAAGCAGAACAGATTAACTTAAATGAGTGACTTGAAATTACATATATGGTATAATGGAGGAAAAGAATATGGAAGTTATCAGTGCGTTTGAAGTGAGAGGCAAAAGGTTTGTGACAGTGAAGAACGGAAATAACGTGCACTCAATGCCGGAAAAAGAATTTGCGTGGATTTTGTGTAACGAGAGAAAATATAATAGAGAAATGAAAACGGCAGCATAGCAATGAAATAATAGTTTCGGGGTGAGAATATGAACGAGTGGATTACTGAAAAACTAAAATCTTTAAAAGAAGATTTATCAAAGAAACAGGAATTATTCAAGGTAAATATAATGAATATTAATTCACCGACATACGAAGACAATACGATTAATGATTTGTTAGTGATGAAGAAATTGAAAACGGAAATTGAGCAGCTTGAATTGATATTGCAGTTGTATGGAATCTTTTCACAGGATGCTGTATTATCTAAAAATGATTCTGATATATTCAATGAGTATATTGAAAAGGGAGATATAGAAACCGCATTTGGGAATTCAGATTGGAATCATATATATCGGAAAATTGTAGGAGATAACTCCAGTGATTTTGCGGAAAAATGTATGGAAGATGCATATTAAATCTAAGTTTCAGGAGAAATATATGAAGCAATTATATATTGTTGTAGATATTCCAAGATATCCAGAGGATAATCCATCTTATAAATATGTTGTAAGAGCAAATGATTATAAAGAAGCAATTGAAATAGTGAAAAGAAAAACTGGACGAGAATCATGGGAGTTTGATGCGGATTTGGCGGAAAATGATGAAGTGTGGGAGTAGATGATTTAAAATTTACAAGACCAGAAAAACCTTTTATGTTGGTATATGAAAGTGAAAAAGATGGAATATCTATTGCATGGTTGAAAACAGAAGAAGATATGATGGAAACTATTGAAGAAGTAAAATCTTATGGCAGCACAGAGATTTATTCATAATGAGATAAAAGTATTTGGGTCTTATTTTGATGAATATGAGGATAAATTAAGGATTGTAAATGATAATACATTAATATTGAATGTAAATGATCTTAAAAGCGAGAAAGAAGTTCTTCAATGGTACGTTGATATGAACGCAGGTGGAACCCCTCATACAAACGAAGAGATTGAACGAGTAAAGAAAATGATTTCAGAGTTGGAGAAGTAAATGGATAGATGGAGATATGCAGTTCATTATTGTGAACACCATGAATGTAAAGATTGTTATATTTACAAAAACAATTTAGATACTCGAACAAAAGATGAGTGTTTTTATACTCCATGTTGTGAGAACATTCACGATTATTTGGAAAGAAATGATTTAAACGAATTGCCGGAGTAATGACATTATAGTGGAATAATAAAAACAATGGAGGAAATCTAAGATGAGAATTCAGATTGTAATTGAAGCTGATTTTAATGAGGAAGAATTAGCTAAACTTAAAGATGAAAAAACTGGATTAATTCCAAGTAAGGGGGAATATGCAGATGGTATAATTGTAGGACATGATAATGGAATTGGTATGATTCATGTATATAATCAAAAAGAATATGGGATGAAAAATTTTAAGGGAATCGGAGCTGATATCTTATCAAATGTTCATGTTAAGGATGTAAAAATGATGAAGTAGATGAAAAATTGCTTTCAATGGAAGAATGGAGATAGCTATGGTTTGCTTGGATTGTGGAAATAGAGATATTCGATATGATGAAAAAGAGAAATCATATCATTGTAATAATTGTGGATCACGAGAGCTAGGGAATAATTTTACTTATTGTATTGGTGATTACGTCTTTGATAAATCTGAGAATAAAGTCAGACTCGCCATTGAAGGAGATAACCATAGGAGTGATGTAGAATATATTGGAAGATTCTTAAATTTGGACGAAGCAATGATATGTTATCAAAATATGAACTATAAGGAATAATGAAAGATTGTTTTCAAACGGCAGGTGAAATGTTATGACAGCAGCAGATATTAACAGATATGTTGTCGAAGAAATTGGATATGCAGAAGAGCAAGAAGATGAAATTGCCATTAGGCTTGATTTATCAAATGGAGAATCTGTAGAAATCTGGTTTGACAAATATAATGATTGTTATACCTGGAGCAATGCATCCTATGGATACGAAGATACTTATGCAGTAGTACAAGATATTTGCGAATGGCTGGAAGATAATTTATTAGAAGTAATAAATATAGAAACGGTATAATAATTAATATAGACAACAAAAGGAAGAAACAAAAAAGGTGATAATATGAAAACAAAGTCTATAAATCGAGAAATGTGTGATTATGATGAAGCGTACACAAGAGAAGATGCGATTGATATAGGTTGGTGTGGAAAATGCAGAATAAAGGAATGCCCATATAATAAAGATTTAAATAAGAAAAGAAAAATGGGATGGAATGTGTAGCAGTTAAAACAAATACTTCGAAAGGAAAATAACATAGCCTGTTAATGAAAGGTTATTTTAAAGAGAGATTTTAAATGAGAATTAACGATGCTAGAAATTTAAGAATAGGTGAAAAAGTTATGACTCCTGGTGGATTTCCAATTACTGTTTGGTCATTAAACGAATTTACATCTTCATTAGGCAAAAATACTATTATTTATGTAAAAGGTAAAACTGAAAATGGGGATATAATGAAATTTAGTCATAAAGAATTAAAATTAATGTAAGATGAAACAGACATTTCGAGGTGATTTAGATGAAGTGTAAATGTGTAGAAAATAATTATGGAAACAAAAATTTTATTTTGGGTCAAGAATATGATGTAAGAGAGCATATGGGGATTTGGTGCCCTATGTTATGTCGATTTGAATATGAAGATCCTGGTGCATTAAGAGCTGGAAAAATCTTCAAATTTGCTATGTGTAAATTTGAAATTATGTAGGAGATATAATTATGGCAGTATTCAATAGAAATCTAACAGATACAAATGAAATTTTTGAAGCGGTATCAGAGTTGTGCAAAGATGATTCACTTGGAAACAAGGTTACTATTGCTAGAATGTATGGTAATGCTAATAGATATAGAGAAATAAGTGAAAAGGAAGAGTCTTTTGCTGTAAAGTCAAGGTGCAAATATCTTAAAGATGTTATTATGGTTGGAGATGACAGTGCAATTATTGTTGCGACAAATGATATCGATGGGAGAGAATATTATCAGCCCGTAACGGAATATAAAGTGTCTTCTGATATATTTTGGACGTTGGATCAGGCGTTAATTGGACTCATTTGTTTGCGTACTGGAAATGAGGACTTATATAAAGGGATTGCTAAAATGGTAGGTGCATATGATGAATGAGTATATGAATGAACCAGTAGAACGGGTATGGATGCCGGAAGATGTTGTAAATACTTATCAAAAATTGCAAGATAAAACAGCCGTGGCGAAAATATATTGCATTCCTGTAAAGCAGGTGACAAAGATTTTGAGCGATAATAAGTAACGAAAGAGGTATTTCATAGTAGACGGAATATAAGTTTACAAAGGATATGAAAAGGATAAAATATGAAACAATATAAGAAATCACAAATGATATTGCTGGATGTGGGGAGTGCATCGGAAATGGCGACATATTTGGAGGCATTACGTGGCGCAGCGGTTATTTACTGTGAACATCATTGTCCAGAAGAAATTATATACAATTCAAAATCAGACAGAGACGTTACACATGTGGGACTGGTTAGTTTTTTAAACAGGAGTTTAGATTATTAGAAATCGCTTGATACATATGGATATTTCTATTATAATAGGAAGAAACAGAACGGAGGCGGTTAATATATTTGCAAAAGTTGTAAAACAAATATTAAATGATCGTAAAGAGTCCGGCAATAGGATTACACAACAAGAGTTAGCAAATGTTCTTGGTATAAGTAAACAAGGTTTTACAAACAAAATGACTAGAGATAGCTTTACGGACGAAGATATGTATCGAATAGCTTCCCATTTGAATATGAAAATTATCATTAAAGGTGATAAAGAATATGAATTAAAAGAAGATTGAAACAAATCTTCTTTTTTTGTATTCTTTTTTAAAGTACACATAATGTGTACAAAATGCATAAATAAAAAGTACATATTTTGTGTACTATGTCAATATACAATAGTACACAAATAGTGTACAATGTAATCAAGTTAAGAGAAGCGAAAGCTTATCAAATAGAATACATAGCAAAGGAGATCAAAAGTATGAATATGGTTGTAAATATGAAAACTATATAGAATTTTTCAGAAACAGAGAATCTAGTAATAAGGAAGTAGTTTAATAGATATTTCCGCGCTGTATATGTGTGGAGCAAGTTCTATACTTCTCTTGTCAAAAGAAGTAGTGAATGGAGGATGGACATGAGAACAATTAACAGTAAACGACATATGATACAAGCAAATTATCCTACATATAAAGGTGCTGCGAGTAAATTATTCTTATGTAATCCTAAATCATGGGATTCTATGATATCTATATTAAACAGGAGGAAGACAGATGGCAAGAATTGATGAGTTAAGAAAACAGTTAGTTGGTAATGTAGTTTGTTCTGATGATATTGATCAGACGTTGGAAAAATATGACTTCTATCCCGTTGAAGTAGAAGATGAAGAAGAACATGATATTTTTAAGTATACAAATAAAAAATCGCAGATATGGGTGTATTACAGTCATGATGGCGAAGATTATCTTATTGAAAAAGTTGTCAATAGTAATAAAAAGCGAGGAAAAACAGAAGTTGACCCGTTTTTTAACCCAGAAGATATCAAAAAGATGATGGATTATTTCTCAGAGCGTGAAATGTGGACAGAATACACAATTTTCATGTTGGAGCTATTACTTGCAAGACGTATCGGTGATACTATTTCTTTGAAATGGTCTGATTTCTATGATGAGAACGGAGCCAGAAAAGACAGATTAAATACTTTGTTAGAGCAGAAAACGGATAAAATTGTCGATATTTCAATTTCCAATATCGTATGGAAGTATCTTGATTTATACTGCGATAAAATGGATATCAAACCAATGGAACATTATGAAGAAGATATTTTCCCAAGAGTGGCTAAAACTTATGCTCCAAACAAAGAAGAATATGAAAAAGCAGTTGCAAGTCAGGCGGATGGATTCCGTAATGCATTTAAGAAAGCAGCCGATTATTGTGGAATTAAAAATGTAAGCACTCATTCACTCCGTAAGAGCTTTGGTTATATTGCGCATACATTGCAGCAATTCGATCCGGATAATCTGGTCGTGTTACAGTCAATTTTCGGACATGAGAATGTAGAAACCACCAAAAGATATATTGGTGTGATTCGTGAGAAGGCACGTAAGACATTTGAAGTGGTGTCACAGTTCATTGAAGATGCTGCAAATGGTGTTAAAACTGTCATTAAAAACGTTCCTATCATTGCATTGCGGTCAAACGATCTTCGCGATTTATTGCTGGAAGCTGTGCGTATGGGACAGGAAGGTAGAACCAGTATGGAAGACATGAATAAATTGCTTGATAAAGCGGAAGAAATGAGGGTTTCATGATGAGTTATTATAGTGAAGAAAGAGAAAAAGAGAATCTAAATAATGAAAAAGCGTGTAGTAAATGTGAATGGAACAACGAAAGACATATTTGTAAAAAATTCGCAGTATGTTTAGTTGAGCGTAAGAAAGGTTTGAATAAAAATATGTAGAGGCGGCTCTATTTGCCGCCATCTGGATTAACATCTGGAATAATATTTTTCCATGATTCGTCGTGTATTTTTTCGCGTACAGATCTGGTGTCTATAGTATTTGCAATCTTTTCATGAAGAGCAATATCTACCATATCTGAAATCATATTATACAAATCAGCATTTGTTCTTATGTCATATTTGTATTTTGAAGGTTGAGATGGTTGAAATTTTTTTGTGGATTTGATTGCTTTTGAAAGCCCCCCTGGTTGAGGAAGTGCCAATTCAATATTGGATTGCTTATTTTCTGTAATACTATTAAGCTGAATCTTATCACTAATAAAAATATCATTAGGAGTGCATTCAAGTACAACACAAAGGGATTCAATGGTATCTAGCGAAATCTTAGTAATTTTACCTTTATATATATTTTCCGCGGCTTGATGTGCTATCCCTATTGCTTTTGCAAATTGGTTCATATTTTCAAATTTTGCATCAACCAATTGTTTGATTTGAATTGTGAGCATATTGATACCTCCTTATGAGTTATAGTATAACATACATCTTAAAAATAACAATTATTTTATACATTAATTCCTTGCATTTAATCTTGACATTAACTCTATAGTGTAATATAATATGAAATATCAAAGGTAATACATAGAAAACGAAAGGAGGAAGTACATATGGATCTTCATAGATACGATATAGTCGAAGCTGAAATCAAAATGGCAACACCATCTGGGTCAGTACAGAAGAAAAAACGTCCATATGTAATCGTAGGCAATGAAATGGGAACCAAAACGGCTCCTACGGTTATTGCAATGCCTTTGACTCATATTATAAAGAGAAAGAATCTTCCTGTACATGGCTGTATCGAGGCGGATGGTGAGACGGGATTAGCATGGTATTCTATGGTACTCGGTGAGCAGCCTTATACGTTGGATAAAAAATATGATGTCATAAGGAAGCTCGGATCAGTTGTTGACAAAACGCAGAAGAACATAATCAACAAAGTATGTTGGAATACTTTGTTTTACGGAGAAAATATAGACTGGGAGGAAGTATTATGAGCATGACAGGTTATATGGAGGTTTCAAAAGCCGAAGCGAAAAGGATGATAGATGAAGCACCTGGGGATAAAGTAGTAGTTTCTATTTACAATTGTAAAACAAGAATCCATATGCCTACATCCAGAAAGTCAAAAAAAATGGGCAAAGACATTGTGGAAATTGCAAAGGAAATTGGATTTCAGGACAATGATATTTTCGGAGTTATTGGATGCCGGACATTAGAAGATGAAATAAAAAGTATATTTTTACCTAGATTTTTAGAATGATTCTCACCATATCCCGTTTTATTGTACTCACAAAAGAGTATTATTAAATAAAAACGAACGATTGTTCGAAAATGTATTGACAGGAACATATGTTCGGAATATAATCATAAATAAAGAGAGACGAATTACTCCGGTGCGGGAACACCATATGAAGTAATCGTCTCTCCAAAACAACAACATCAACTCTCACGGGAATGAGAGTAAATGCTACAATATTATATTACATAAGATTTCTGAAAAAATCAAGTTATTCGTAGCATTTCTGCTAAATATTTCCAAAACAAATATATACAAATATGGAAGCATAACTCAGTATTGGGAGTTTATCTCAAAAAATTGTAATTCCTCCTAATGATTAGCAATTTGGCATAGATGATATGGGTTCAAATCCCAATGCTTCCCATAATTAAATAATGAAAGGAATGATTAAATGTGTACATAGTGACAGACGGAAAACGCTATGTAATGAAAGATCCCATGAATGCCGAGAGATGGTTGGTTTCCACAAATATCAATCATGCATACGTCGGATCACTGAAACAAGTTAAGCGTATTTTAAGGATGAAAAGATTTTCTCCGGCAAAAGGGTTTCACATGGTTGATCATGATACGGGAAATGCTGTTCCGAAAGAGGTAGAAAATTATCAAGGTGCCGCTGGATCATTTTTAGGAATCAATGCAATTCCTTTTAACGAAAAAATCTTAGATGATATTTTCGATGAAGCAAACAGTATCCTTGGATTAGCGGGATGGAGTATGACACAGCTTAATACATATAAAAATGAATTAGGCGCGAATTTATCTAAATTTGATTCTGCAATTTCGGACATAGAACATGTTTTACAAGAATACGAGACGAAACATGACGGTCGAAAACCTCCTGCGAATAAAGCAGCGAAATTGAGTTACTTACTTCTGGACGTAAGAAACAAGAGAAAGAGAATTAAACAGTGTGAAAGATACGTAGAGGTTATGCAGGATGCGATAACAAATCATTATCCACTTGATAAATTAAAACTTGAATTAAGCAAAGTTACATATGTTGATTACAAAGCCAGAACGGAGTATTACGATTTGGCATTAAATATTTTGAATTAAAGGTGATTTGAGATGGATTGCAAAGAAAAACAAGAGAAAATTGAATATTATGCAGGAAACAATATGAGACATCTTAAAAAGCTTTGCGATCCTATCATCGCAAAAAAGTCTTTACCGGAAATGTATAGAGATGATCTTTATAGTGACGCGCAAAAAGTATTGATGGAAAGTGTTGAATCATATAGAGATGATTCTGGTGTTGCTTTTAAAGATTATCTCAAAGGAAATATCAAAAATTCTTTTTGGGAATGGTCGCGCAATTCGATGGCGCAAAAACGATGTAATGTCTTGCGTGATAAAAATGGAAAACCTGTAAAAGTAAAGGACGAAAATGGAAAGTTAAAAAAGATTATTATTCCAGATGTTAGATTAGATGCACCTGTAAATGAAGAAGATTCTCATAGCACGATAGGGGAACTAACACCTTCCGGATTTGATATCAACAATGTAATTTTAGAACTTAAAAAAGATGAAAATGTAGAATTATTTCTTGAATCATTATCTGATATCCAGAAAAGACTTCTTGAACTGAGAATGTCTGGAATGAATACTGAGTCAGTCAAAAGAGAATTGCATATTACAGAACATCAATATCAGGATAATATGACTGCGATTAGAGAAAATGAAATGATTTCTTTATTCAATAAAAAAAGAAAATGTATAGAGAATAAAAGGGAGTACAAGGATATGGAAGAGAAAGTAGTTTTTATGGATGATGATTGCATAATGGATTTGGATACAACCGATTCATATAGAATGGACAAGTATTCTCTTGAATCTCTGATTACGGATAAACAGGATGGAGAATTGGATTGTGCGTATGTTTCGCAACGAGTTCCATTTGCATGGACGGAAGAGCAGATCAATAAATACTTTACAAGAGTTCTCAATAATCAGCCTATTACAGAGATGGTTATATGTGAAATGGTGATTCCTGGTGCTGGTGGAGGAAAAATTTCATATCTCATTGATGGTTTACAGCGATTATCGTACGCCGAGGCTTTTAAAGAAAACAGAATTCCAATTAAAGCAAAAGGGGCTGAATTTACAAAGGTTTATTATAAGAAATTTAAGTACGATGAAAATGGTAACAAAGTTCTCGATGAATACGGAAGAGCAAAATATTCAATAGAGGTATTTAATCTGATTGGTAAATATTATAAAGATCTTCCGGAATTTTTACAAAAGCGTTTTGATAAATTCAATGTAAACGTGACCAGATATTTTGATTGTACTCCGGAAATGATTGATTATCATCTGCGTAACTATAATAACCATGTTGCAATGAGCAAAAATCAATATGGTATCACATGTATTTCAAATGATACCGCAACAAAAATTAAAAAATTGTCTCAGAAACACGTGTTTTTTAAAGATAATATCAAATGTACGAATAAAAGTCGCAAGACAGGAGTACTTGAAGAAGTTGTAGCAAGATCTATGATGTGTCTGTATTTCATGGATGATTGGAAAAAAGATGCTACAGATGCATATAAATTCATTGATGAAAACGCAACAGATGAGCAGTTTTCTTATTTAGATAAGTTACTTGATGGTATGCACGAGGTCTGTGGGGAAGAAGAAAAGACTCTTCTTACGACAACTAATACATATACATGGGTAAAAGTTTTTGATAATTTTACAAAGATTGGAATTGAAAATAACAGGTTTGTAGAATTCATGAAAGCATTTGAAACGACATTACATAGTAAAGAAATCAACGGTCGTTCATATGACGATGTAAGTACTAGAAATACAAAAGATAAGATAACTGTCAATAATAAAGTAGAAGTAATTACGGATCTTATGCGTGAATATTTTGGAGAATCTATTATTGTAGACGAATCTATTACTAAGGAAGAACTTTCTGATTTTGAATTTGTAAAAGAAAATGTATCTGATGATGTGAATGAAGAAGATTTTGAATTTTACAAAGACATGGTGGATGATTCAGTCAAATGCGATACCCCACTGTATGAGAAATGCACTCCGGCATTGATCGCATTAATGGCGATTGCGTGTCAGGAAGAAAAAGATACTGAATTTGAATCCTGGGCTGGAAAATATGCAAAGGATAATATCACATTCAGTCCGAGTCAGAAAGTCAATTTTTTATATATGAAGAATGACTTCGAAAAATACTGTCAGTCGGCAGTGTGAAAATTATTAGGGATTTCCCGATTACATAAATAAAATACATATTTTGGAGGAAGAAAAATGGATACTCGTAAAACAACAGTAATGCCAGCGGTTGATTGTAGTAGTTTTATTGGAGCTTTTGATGCCTATAGTACATTAGTATTGAGTACTTATAATCCGAATGAAATTATTAATGTCAGAATATTAGATGGCAATAATCGCGTGGTGGAAATTGGCTTTGCCGATGGTCAGGTAGTTAAAAATGTCAGAGACGAAGAAGATGAATTTAATATTGAAGAATGTCTGTATCTCGCTCTGGCGAAGAAACTCTATAGAAAAGAGTATACCCACGAAGGAATTCTTCACATGGTAGAGGAACTTAAATACAAAAAAGACGCAGTTTCAATCGTGAAGCATGGCGAAAAAGTCTATAAAGAGTACCTTAAAGAAGAGGAAACTAAAAAAGAAGAAACAGAACGCCGAGAACGTAAAAAAGCAAAGAAGATTGCTCAGAAGCAGCGTAGAAAAGAACGTGCCAGAAGAGAACAGATTGAAATTCAGAAACAGGCATATCTGGAAGCTATGAAGGAAGACGCATCATGATTCAAGATAATGAAGTCGGAAAATACAGAAAAAAGGCTGATTCAAATACTTCAAAGGCGAAGAAAGAATCAAAACATAAGCACATATATAAAACCTGTATTCTTATAGGAAAAGTACGTAATAGGTTTGAATATACATCAATCGCTTCGTATTGTAGTATATGTGGAAAAATTGGTTATAAAACTGATCCAAACCGTAGTGTTACGGAGAAACTTGCCAATGGAAGATATCGGATGCTTACAAAAGAAGAAATTCTTGAACGAAACAGCGATCTTGAAGTATTTGACATCAGTGATATGTTTGCTAAATATGTACCGTTAAATAAGGAGGAAAAATAATATGGGAATCACATGTAAACAGTTTGGGAAATTAAGAGGAATGATGCAGCGAGTTGAAAATGAGAAGGTAAAGAAACACAACGAAGCTGTGAAGAAAAAGAGCAAAGACAAGAAATGATGAAACCGTAGTTTCATGGTGATTTCGATACTACATATTGTGGCGCTGCCCTACTATATATACAATATATAGTAGTTAGAAATCTATATATTGTGGTTTTGGAACAGCTAGGAACTTGTTTGGCGACAACCTAGCTGCTCCGATTGAAATATAGGATAAACTATATTTATTTAACTATAACAAAAAAATTCGTCTTGTCAAGACGCAGGTTACTTTGACCCTGAAAAGTGAGGTAACGACTCACTAAAATTTATGTAATACAATTTGATACATATTGATTTGAGTTTTAGACCTATAAGAAATTACATAGATGCAAAGCGAAGTATACGAAATTACATATTTTATATGGAAGTAATTTGAGAATAAGGAATGGTGATGTACATGAATCTTAATCGCGTAGAATTCGATTTAAAACCACATAACGAGCAGACTATTAAAAGAATCTTGGAATTTTATAAAACATCAAATAAGTGCTGTGCTATTCAGGCAACAGGTACTGGAAAAACTTTCCTCATTCTGAGATTACTTGAAATTTTTAATGACATAAATAAAAAAGCAATCATATTTGCTCCAAATAGGGAAATTATTAAGCAAACAAGAAGCAAAATGAAAAAATTCGATTTGACAAATGCCAGATTCTACACATATCAGAAACTTGCAAGATTAACTGAAGATCAAATTAAAATGATAGAAGCAGATTTGATTGTATGTGATGAATTACATAGAACAGGAGCGAAAACTTGGGGAGAAAAATTCGAATATTTAGTATCTGTTCATCCAGAATCTAAAGTATTTGGAGTGACAGCAACGCCATTGAGATGTGCAGATGGTAGAGATATGGCAGATGAATACTTTGATGGGAATAGAGCATGTAATATTTCTTTAGCAGAAGCTCTAGTAAGAAAAATTATTCCGATTATGCCTGTATATGTATCGGCTTTGTATACTTTTGATGAAGAATATGACAATATGGTTAGAAAAATACAAAACGGAAGAAATTCGGATGAAGAAAAGATAAATTTAACAAAAGAACTAAATCTTGCTAAACGTAAACTTGAAAAATCTATTGGAGTCCCTGAGATAATAAAAAAATATATTACAAATTACGATGGGAAATACATCGTTTTTTGTAAAGATAAAAAACATTTATATTCTATGAAGGACGTAGTTATACAATGGTTTCGAGATGCAGGATATTTAGGGGGAATTTATGAGTATCCTTATTATTCAAATAATAGCACCGTACGTAAAAATCTTACTAATTTTAAAGAGAATAATAACAAAGGATTAAAGTTACTCTTTGTAATTGATAAGTTAAATGAAGGATTGCATTTAGATGTTATTCATGGATGTATTCTATTGAGATCAACAACATCAAACATTATATATTATCAGCAAATTGGACGAGCTATAGATGCAGGTAGTAATGAAAAGCGAGTTATTTTAGACCTAGTAAGCAATTTTAATTCTTTGAAATCATGTAATTTAAATACTGAATTAAATAATAAAATTAGAGAAAGACGAGAAGGAAAATTTGTTGAGTGTTCTACAGATTTTGATGTAAATGAATTTCATATAAGCGATTATCTTCAAGAATGTATTTCTGTGTTTAATAAGATTGATAACAATATTTTGGGTGAAAAATGGACGAGCTATGAGGATTCGATTGTTAAAGAAAAATATCCTGAAAAAGGATGTCTTATTGCAGATGAATTAGGAAGATCGAAAAGTGCAGTTCGTGCAAGAGCAGAACAATTAGGTATATATTGCAGAACAGATTTTTGGACAAAAGAAGAGGATGAAATTTTAATTGAAATGTATCCTAAAATAGGAATTAAAGTATTAGATTATTTGCCAAACAGAGATATACATAGCCTGTACAATAGAAGACGTAGATTAGGCTTACAAAAATTTCAAGAATGGACGCAAGATGAAGAAAATATATTAAAAAAATATTATGAAAGCATGGGAATGAATGTGTGCAAAATGCTACCTGGTCGATCAATTGGTCAAATAAGAGGGAAAGTTGATCGTATGAAATTATTAGTTAAATCAAAATGGGATAATAAAGATATAGAATTGTTAACTGATTTATATGGAGAATATGGAAGCAAATGTTATAAATTTTTAAATAACAAAACTCAAAAAGAAACAGCAAGAAAAGCTCAATATTTGGGATTATCATATTCTGGAACTTGGAATGATGACCAGCGAAAATTGCTTATGGAAAACTATAATATAAAATCAAAAGAAGAATTACTAGAATTATTCCCAGGAAAAAGCTGGAAACAACTTGTAAATTGTTATAAACGAATTAAATATAAGAAAATTGCAGTTTGAAATAAAGATGAAACTCACATTTCAGAGAGGGGAGATTTGATGGAGTTAGAAACAATGTTCATGATTGTAGGGTTTATTTTGATAATTTGTATTATGCTTATTATGATCCTTATTATTGTTTGTGGAATAAAAGACTTAATTGTAAAGACATATGGAGCATGTAAAAGAAAATCAGAGATCAAACATAGATTTGATAAGCCTCCTGTAGCTAAGTGTTATTGCATTGATTGTAAGTATGGGGCATATTTCGGAAATATATCAGAAATGGATGATAAACATGGCAAATGTATATTATGGAATAGTGATGTGCCAATTAGGGATGATAATTTTTGTTATCGTGCAGATCCGGAGAAATAAGGGGGAAAAATATGTTTTCAAGAGATTGGACGAGATAATTTTGATTCAATCCATAAAGAGTGTTACGGATTATTTTTTAAAAGAACAGTATATGTGGTTCTCTGGTGAAAATGAATTGAAAAAAGAAGAGGCGAAGTAGATGATAAAAATTAGCAAAATTGCCTTTGAAGCATTAAGAGATACGGATGGAAATGTTTCAATAAAACCAGTGGAATGGTGGAGAAGAAATAAACTGGCATGTATTTGGTGCATATTGTGTATGCTGGCAGAGATTCCGATAGTAATATTAAGATTTGTACTTATGGCAATTTGTTTTATTCCACATAAAATTTATGAGCATTTAGAAGATATGTCTTTTTAAGAGGTGAAGTAGATGGAGAGATTAACAAAGCGATATGTTGATGATTTCGGAAAAAAAGCAATCGTCACATGTGGAGAGACATACTTTGAAGGTGAGGATGGATATGTTGCAGCTGACAGATTGGCAGCTTACGAAGAAGCAGAAGAAAATGGATTATTAATGAAATTACCAGTACCATTAGGAACTACAGTATATACGTTAAGTACGATTTTTGATTGTATTTATGATTATGACTGTAAAAGCTATCAAAAGTGGAAATGTAAAGAAGATATTCCATGTGAATATGAAAAGAGATCATACCATATAAAAGAAACTGAGTTCGGTTTTGTTATGGCATATTCTATTGGAGAAACTGTATTCCTCACTCGTGAAGAAGCCGAGAAGAAGTTGGAGGAACTCAAAAATGAAATTTAAAGAATTTGTAAACTGGTGCAATGAAAGAGCCTGTGATGGATGTTGGGGAATGCTAGAAGCAATGGTGTGTATTGATTTAATGGACGAGATTAGAAAAATCCAATTTTGGAAAAGAGAAAAATTTTGGAAAGAAAATTATGAGCAACAGGTATTGGAAGAGATTATTAATCCGATAGAGAAGAAGTTGGAGGAGATGAGCAAGAAATGTGGTAAAAGAAAGCAAGTATTCATTGATTATGATTCCATTAAGGAGAATTTTCATTAGGAGGATTAGCCAATAAAAATAACAAGTGTTGAAGAATATTTTGAATTAGTGATGGAGGAATATTATGGATGAGAAAGAAGCTATTGAAAGATTAACAGATCATTTTAGAATACATTACGATGGTAGACCGACTCCATATCTCGATAAAGCAGTTGTAATAGCAATGAATGCATTACATAAGCAGATTCCGAAGAAGCCTAAAAATATAAAGACTATCCTTGACTTTTCAGGCAGATATTATACGACAAAAGGTGATTGTCCAGTTTGTAATAGAGAGGGACTTTATAAGTCGGATTTTTACTGCAATAAGTGTGGACAGAAATTAGATTGGGATTTTACGGAATCAAAAGGATGAATGAAAGGTTGATTTCAGAGTGTATTATTTTCTAAATGAAATAAATGATTACAGCGAATTAAATGATATTATAAGAGATTGCGAAGAAAAACAGCGTCAGATACTGAACGAAAAATGGCAAGCCAAGTATGAACATCGATGTTTAAGGTATTATATGGGACTAGATGAATTGACTAAAAGTTTAGATGAATGGAACTATTGTGACATAACAAATAATCCTAATTTTATTTCAAATTGGATTTATTCAAATCCTTCTAATAGTGAATCTATTCGTCGTATTTTAGAATTTATCAAAGTTCAAAATTTATCACTAACAAGACAAGTAATCTTAATGACCTGTGAATCATGTGTTTGTGATGGATGTAAATATATGAAAGATTGTCTGGAACACACATGTAAAGAATGTGCAACAAATGGTTTTATTAAATACAGAGAACGCTGTAATGAGTAATAAAAGGAGACTTTTGATGAAAGTAGAAAATAAAACAGACAATAAATTTTTAGTGAAACTAGTAAAAGCCGCGGTTCATGATACACCTTATATGGATTCAGATATTGTTATTAAAGATTATGATTTAGATAGAGTATACCTTGATATTAATGGAGAAGAATTTGATATCAGAACATGGAATATTTCGGAAATTGGTAATTCTAAAATTGAAATTATTTATACGTTATTTAAAATCAAAGAAGATTGTGGAGTAAGTATTAAAGAAGATAAGGTGGTGATTAAATGCGATGGCTGATTAATTATATTCGTAGCTGTTTTTGTAAACATGAATGGGAATTGATTTTTAATAATGACTTTTATTCACAAAGTATTGTAACAGGAAAAATGGATGAATGTCCACATAGAACAGAAAAAGTCTATCGTTGTAAAAAATGTGGTATAGAAAAGAGGTATAGTAGTAGTTAATGGAATCTTTCGACAAGGAATTATTCATGGAATTGTGCAAGAAATACAATGTTACAATGAGCAAGACGTCCAAATCTCCAATGATTAAAGATAAATATGGCGTACATGTTATAGACGAATATGATCCTCATTTTTCTAACGATGAATCAATTTTGCTTGCAGCTCATTCAATAATAGAAAATACATTACGTAAAATGATAGATGGAGAATATAGTAGTGAATTATATACATTTGGAGAATATGAGATTGCTAAAGAAGTTGTAGGTGAATTATTTTGCACCATAAGAAAGAGTAATGAAAGAGAAGTTTCGTATGAAGAATAAAATGACCATGGTGGAATTCCTGGAAAGATATTTTGATATGGAGTTTTTGCTGTACCAGGAAATTATTTTAAATCGATTATCAACATCATCAAATTTAAACGAGGTGAAAAATGAGAGTAGAAGAAATTGCATTACGCCAGGAAATTCGGCAGATGTTAAATGAAGCAGGAATCAACAGAGAAACGCTGCGCGAAATGGCACAGAATACTATTAAAGAAGAAGTTGAAAAACAAGTCAATTTTAAAATATCCCAAGCTAATGTCATGTCAATGGTGTCATTAAATAAATATGAAGTTAGAGATGCGTTCAGAGAAGCAGTAAAAGAACAGGTAAAATCCAATGTTAAAATTTCCGTAAATATTGAGGACAACGAGTTATGTGCAAATCAGTGTTAACGATGAATACTCCGGATAGGTGTGATGATTGTCTTTGTGTTGACACATACGATTCTTCGTATCAATGGTGCAGATATGCTAAAAAGAAAATGCCATTTTCTATTCATTTCACAAAACCTGATTGGTGTCCATTAAAGTCGTTGCCACAAAAAGATGATTGGGACGATCCGTATGATGAATATTATACTGGATATTCTAATGGCTGGAATAGATGTTTAGAAGAAGTTACAGGTGATAATTTAACATGAGAAAATCTATATTGGTAACAAATACTCCAGAATGTTGTGAAGAATGCAATTTTATGCGTAATATTGAGTATGGTAAGTTTGCATGTTTTGCGTCTGATTATGTGGTGACAATCCCTATTCTTACTGTACGTCCTATTTGGTGTCCATTAAAACCACTGCCAGAAAAAGAGGAAGATTGGATGGATGATTATTATAGAGGACATGCTGATGGATGGAATGATTGTCTATATAAAATAACAGGAGATGTTGATGTGCTATGTTAATTAATCTGATAAAATGTATCAATGGTAATGAGGTGAAGTATAAATATCTTCCATTAGAATATTGTTGTGATAAAATGCGGCTGAATCCTATGCTGGATTTGACAAGTGAATGTGATGAAAACAACTATGTATTTTGTGATGAATGTGAAGAACGATGGAATCCGTGGGCTGATTGTGATAAAAAGTGTGGGATACGAATGGATTCTAAAACTTTTGAGCTACCTCATATAAAAATGTTTCGACAGGTATATGATAAAGATGATTTTCCAGTAGATGAAAATATTTCGATTAAATATTGTCCTCATTGCGGTGAAAAAATAAACATATCAGTTGCTGGAGAAGTAGATATTACTAATCTTGTAAAAGAATTGGAAAATAAATATATTGCAGCAAGAGAAAAATATGATAACTGTGACAGTATTAAACAAAGAAAAACATTATATGAGGAAATGAAAAAAGCTGATAATGAATACGAAGATGTATTCAGATTTGATGAATTCAAATATAATATTAAGGATGTGAAATGGTATGGCAACAGTTGATGAGAATTATATTAAACTAAAGAAAAAATGGTATTCAAGATATCATGAATTTGTGTATGTAGATACAGAAAATCATCTGGCAGATGATATTTTTGTAACAAATAAAATTCCCGTTAAATTCAAAGGGGATTATAAACATGATGATCAAAAATATATTATGGTATATTGTAAAGTAAAATCAAAGTACTTAGATGAATTTACAAATTCTCTTGGAAAATTAAAAAATAAGATGATTCATAATGGATTCACGGATTATGAAGTTTTTTGTAAAAATCTGTCAGAAAAAATCTATCAAGATTGTCTAAATTAATTCTAATAAACATCCCCAACAAATGTGATCACAATTGAATATTGAAAGAAAGATTTTGAAATTTTTCTTTCATTAGAAGTGTTCAAAAGCCTTGTTTTTCAAGGCGTGTACACGCATGTTACCTAGGATTACTTTACTTTTCCTTTCGTAAAATAATTTTAATGCTGCTAAATAGGGCGGTTACAAGCCCGCCCATGAAAGAAAAAGTTTATCAGTATTATCATTATTCGATGGAATTTCTTGCGGTAGAGTTGCACTAGATCGTTGCAATATTCCAGTGAGAGATTATTTTGCATATGAGATTGAACCGAATGCAATCAAAATTAGTAGATACAATTATCCTGAAATTCATCAATGTGGTGATGTGTTTGCAGAAGATTTTTCGAAGTATCAAGGCATAGATCTTTTAATTGGTGGTAGTCCTTGCACAAACTTCTCAGGGGCAAAATGTACTAAAACCGCCAAAGCAAAGAAAGAAACTAAGCCAAATGAAGGTGAAGGATGGAATTTATTTGAGCAATATGTCAGAGCATTACATGAATCTCATCCAAAATATTTCTTATACGAAAATAATTATAGAATTTCACAGGAAATCCAGAACGCAATTTCTGATGTTTTAGGTGTAAAACCAGCGTTGATTGATAGTCAACTCGTTTCCGCACAAAGAAGAAAGAGATTATATTGGACAAACATACCAATATCGGGACTTCCGGAAGATAAAGGAATATTAGTAAAAGACGTTATCTGTGATGATTCATCATTAATTAAGGAATTTGATGATAGGATGAGAAATACATTAATCAAATGTGAGAATTACATAAAATATGATCTTGGTGGTAAAGGGCATTATTCGCAGCAAGACAGATTGTATTATCTGGATAACAAGGCTCCTACAGTTCCGAGATGTAGAACTGAAACTAAGTTCAATGTGTGGTTAGGTGGAGAATTATATAAGAAGACATGTCCATTGGAAATTGAAAGACTTCAAACTTTGCCGGATGATTATACAAAATACGGCAGAGAAGCAGATGGAACAATTGTTGAAATACCTAAGACAAGAAGATTTGAAGCAATTGGCAACGGATGGACAGTCGATATAATTGCATGGATTTTAGGAGGAATAAAGAATGCAGAATATTAGTGCTGATTCTTATCAGAAATACAAACGTATTATGAAAAATGATAACAGTGTATATGATGAAATCACTAACCTAGATGATGCGAAAATTTTACTTCAAATGGTGGCGAATCATTTTTATCTGGACATGACTGCCATAAATCATAAATATCAATGGCATAATCTGAGACAAAATCCTGATGATTTACCTCAGATTGGAATTGATGTGCTAATTTCTGTTCAATGGGGGTATGAAAAATCCTGGCATGACGGTATTGGATGGAGAAATGTTAGTACACACGGCGCTGCATATTATAGAAACGAAGAAGTGCAAGCATGGACATATATAGAGCCATTTAAGGAGAAATAAAATATATAGATGAAATTTTGTTTTCATCTGATGTTCTCATTTTCTCTTAATTTTTAATGAAATTAAGAAATTTAAGATTCGAAGCATATAGCTGCGATATTATGAATCAAAGTGGAGGGCATCCAGAATGGCATATCATGCAAGATGTTGTGCCTTTATAAGTTTCAAAAGAGAATACTCGTGACTTTAGTCGTGAGATGAATCGTTTGACATGGAGAATATATAAATATATGAAAGTGGGGTGAAGAAAGTGGAGAAGGCTTACAAATATAGAATATATCCAAACAAGAAACAAAGAGAGATAATTGCCAAGACTTTTGGATGTTGCAGGTTTGTGTACAATACATATCTTGTAAAACGGATTGAAATATATGAGAAAAACAAAGAATCATTCTCATATGCACAATGCGCTAATCATATGAAAAATCTTAAATCTGAATTGAAATGGTTGAAAGAAGTTGATTCCACGGCTCTTCAATCCTCTCTTAGGGATTTAGATTCAGCATATCAGAAGTTCTTCAAGGAACATGTAGGTTATCCAAAGTTCAAATCAAAGAAAGCGCACCGATTTTCATATAAATCAAAGTGTGTAAATGGAAACATTCAGTATTGCGGTAAATATATTAAACTTCCAAAACTCGGAATGGTAAAAACAAAGAATAAGATCATTCCAAAAGGAAGAATTTTAAATGCTACTGTGTCACAAGAACCGAGTGGAAAGTATTATGTATCACTATGTTGTACTGACATAGATATAAAACCATTTGAAAAGACTGGAAATTCTATTGGCCTTGATTTAGGAATTAAAGAATTTTGTATAACATCTGATGGTGATATGATTTCAAATCCGAAATATCTCAGAAAGTCACAGGACAAGCTTGTTAAATTACAAAGAAAACTGTCTCGAAAATCAAAAGGCGGCTCTAATTGTAATAAAGCAAGAATCAAAGTAGCAAGACAGCATGAAAAAATTGCAAATCAGAGAAAAGATTTTTTGCAGAAATTATCTACTGAATTGGTTAGGAATAGCGATGTGATCTGTATTGAAGATTTACAAGTAAAAAATATGGTCAAAAATCATAAACTTGCTCAATCTATCTCAGATGTATCATGGAGTGAATTTGTAAGACAGTTACAATACAAATCTCAATGGTATGGAAAACAGATTGTAAAAGTAGATAAATTCTTTGCGAGTTCTCAGACTTGTAATGTGTGTGGATATGTAAATAAGGAGACAAAGAATCTCAGTATTAGAGAATGGGATTGTCCCGAATGCCATACACATCACGATAGAGACATTAATGCTGCAATTAATATTCTTAACGAAGGAATGAAAATATTAGAAGTAGCTTAGGAACTATAAAACAAGAACGGTAGGAACTATCGGGTTAGCTTGGTTGATATTCTTACAGGAGTAGGACGTTCCCAGGAATCTCGTCACTTTAGTGATGAGAGGTTCAACAAAAGATATTATTGAGAAAATGAATATTCCTGATGTGTTAAGAAGATTTAGTGAAATGAGTCTGGAATAGAAATGTTGGGTAAAAAATGAAAAACATAGAATACTATAAAGAAAAGATATTAGATATTGTAGGTCGTGGTGATAGTGTAGGAGTAGATATAAACACTAATGAGCCAGAAGGATGTGAGTTCCTTGGTTGTAAAGACTGTAAATTGACAGGCAATTGTAATAATGGATTGCGGGGATGGTGCAATGAAGAATATATTGAAAAGCCTCAAATTACAGAAAATGATAAGAAATTTTTAGATATTGTCAATCCTAAATTCAAATATATTGTAAAAGATAGAGACAATATATTATGTCTTTCTATGGGAATGCCCATTAGAAGCGGAAACCATTGGATAGGAGCAAATAGTTGTGAATATATAAGTGAGAATTGTTTTAACGGATTGTTTAGATTCATTAAATGGGATGATGAGGAACCATGGCAGCTTGACGATTTGAGAAAATTGGAGATATGTGAATGAAATTAATAGATGCAGATTTGCTAAAAGAAAGTATCGCAAAATGGTTGAAACCATCTAAACCGGATGAAACAGAAATGATAGAGGTTGCAGATGCTCTTGTTAGTACGATGATGGAAATTGACGAACAGCCGACGGCATTTGATGTGGATAAGATTATTGAGCAGTTGGAAGCAAAAAAGACAAGAGCTGCTGCATTACATAAAAAATATATATCAGAGTATTTCGAGGGTGAAACTAATGCGTTTGAATTTGCAATCAAGATCGTAAAAGGTGGTGGAGTAGATGGCAATTAAACCTATTTTATTCAATATCGAGATGGTGCAGGCAATCCTGGACGGAAGAAAGACTTGCACACGGCGGGTGGTAAAAACCAGACGAAAAGACGCTTGTGGGTTCTACGTTACGAAAAGAACGGACGGCTCATTTACCGGGATATATGAATATGACGAAGATGAGAGAATGTTCGAAAATCAGTTGATTCCACCGTACAAGCTGGGAGACATTTTGTATGTTCGGGAAACATGGGGATATCCGATTTCCTTAAATTCAGATAAACAGTATGTTTTTAGAGCAGATAAGATAGCGGAAAGTGGATTTAAAAATGATAGTCATATATGGCACCCATCCATCCACATGCCGAAAAAAGCAGCAAGAATCTGGCTGAAGGTTACGAATGTGAGAGTGGAACGGTTGCAGGATATCACAGAGGATGGTGCAGAAGCAGAAGGAGCGATAGATAACAGAGGGTTTATTCACAGCCCAGAGGACGAATATGATCGCATATATACAGCTAGAGAACATTTTATTGGAATCTGGGACAGAACCATCAAGAAATCTGATCTTGACATCTACGGTTGGGATGCAAACCCGTGGGTCTGGGTGATCGAGTTTGAGAGGTGTGAGCCGCAGGAGGTGTGATATGAGAGAAATTCTTTTCAAGGCAAAGCGGATTAAAGATGGCAAATGGATTGAGGGATATTACGCGGAATGCAATGGCAAGACATTCATTGGTATTGATATATCCATTGGCATTGATGATATATTTGAGGTTTTTTGTACTCCTGTAATTAGGTGGTTTGAAGTTGATCCAGAAACCCTCTGCCAGTTTACAGGACGTTGCGACAGATACGGGAACAAGATTTGGGAGCATGATATTTTAAAAACGTGGTCTGATGAATATGCACAGGTTAAATTTGGATTCTATGATACAGGTTTTGCAAGTGGCGATTACAATCAAGGATTTTACGTTGATTTTTCAGAAGAATCATTGTTACGCAAAGAGCTTGGATATTGGTGCAAAGAAACTTATGTCAGAGGAAACATTTTCGATAATCCAGAATTATTAAAAGGATGTTAAGTATGAGAATATTAATTAAAAATCATGATTTAGAGTTAGAAAAACAATATCCAGGAATTTCTTGCAAAACTATTCAGATTGCTGAATGTCGAGCATGGTGGACATATGATATGGATAGACCATTATTGATGTGCACAACATTTAATAATGAACATTTATTTTTTGATGTTGGAGCAGTAGAAAATGTCATTACGCTAATTAAGCATATGTATATATATGATTATTTAAACTTATCAGATGAGACTACATTATATGAAAGCGATGTAAATTTTTAGATGAAAGAAATCTTTCGTATGGATTTTAGGTGATTAAAATGAGCGTTAGACAAGATACATTAGACCAGGTAGAAGAAGTTTACCAGCGAAATCAGCGTTGCATAGGATCTTTTAGTAAAAAAGAGAGTCCGGAATTATACAATATGTGCAAGCACTGTGAAATTTATATGGGAGATGATCATGATTATTCTGAATGTCGAGATCAACAGTGTTTCATTAATTGGCTTGCACTAGAATATTTAGATTGGATTAACGGGTATCATTGAATGGGAAGTAATGAACGGATTCAATATTACTCTTTTATTAATTGTGGTTAAATGAAAAAACGAAAACTTAGACCAGAACCGCCATGGTGGTGGACATTAGATAATGATAATTGCTGGTTTTGCAAAAATAGAAACAATTGCAATGGATGCAAACTTTTAAAAGAACAACAAGCAATTGAAAGAAAAAGAAGAGATAGAAAACGAAAATTAAGAAAAGTAAATTACGAAGAATAAAGAAAGTGATGATATGACAAATTCTGGGATTTTGCCGGAAGTGAAATTGTATAAAATGATTATGCTTCCAAATGAATACGATTACGAAGATATCCTGATCGAAGAATTTGGTTGGGTAAAAGATATTTTAAATTAACAGAAGATCAATTGAAAAAGTGTTCTGAATTTTTTAGAAAATATCCATATGGAGTAATTACATTTGGGTGAAAAGGAGAAACAATGAATATATTAAATGTCTATTTATTACTTATAGGAATTTTTATGTCAATCATGGGAATTGTCTGGTCTAAGAAAAATTGGATTAATGTTTTTATAAAAATATTATATTTAGTAAGTGGTACATACTTGATTTTATATGCTTTATATTTGAGTAATATTTTATTAGTTGTACATAAGAGTTGAAAAATTTATTTCAAGGAGAATTTAATTATGAGAATAAAAAATATTAAAGACGTAGAGGTATTTCTGAATGTTGTAAAACAGTGCAAAGGTGATGTTACACTAACATCTCAGTATGGTGATAAATTCAATCTCAAATCTGAACTGAGTCAGTATGTTGCAGTTGCAGCACTTCTTGGAGAACATGGTGAAGAACTGGAACTTTGGTGTACCGATAAAAGCGATGAGACAAAACTTTTGGAAATGTTTAAAGAAAATCCAACAATGGTATAGGAGGTACTAATATGAAAATCATTATCGGATGCATTATAAATGGAGTTATAGCTTCGGGAATAGTATTTCTATCAGGGGTTCATAGTAATAGTCTTGAATTTTGGGGAATTTTAGGACTATGTAGTTTAATGGCAATTAATAGTGCACTGACAATTGGAGATGAATAATTTTGTGAAATTATGCAAGTAAATAAAATATATAATCAAGATTGCCTAGAAGGATTAGGATTATTAGACAATGAATGTATTGATTTGACAGTAACATCACCGCCGTATGATAACTTACGATTATATAATGGTTATTATTTTAAGTTTGAAGAAATAGCGAAGGAACTATATAGAGTGATGAAACCAGGAGGCGTTATTGCATGGATCGTTGGAGATAAAACAAAAAACGGTTCTGAAACAGGAACGTCGTTTCGTCAAGCTTTATATTTTAAGGATATAGGTTTTAATTTACATGATACTATGATATACGAGAAAAATAATCCTACACCTCAAAAATCAAACAGATATCAACCATGTTTTGAATATATGTTTATATTAAGTAAGGGGAAACCAAAGACATTCAATCCTATAATGATTGAGAAGAAATATATAGAATCTCGACCAAATAAAATGTATAACAAAGACAAATCTGGGATGCAAATTCAGCATCAATATTCCTCATCATCTAATTTGAAAATCAAAAACAATATATGGAAATATAATGTAGGGCTATATCATAGCACAAATGATAAAGAAGCATTTAAACATCCTGCTATATTTCCAGAGCAGTTGGCTGCTGATCATATTCTATCATGGTCAAATGAAGGTGATATTATTCTTGATCCATTTATGGGTAGCGGAACCGTTGCAAAAATGGCATTGATTAACAAGAGAAAATTTATAGGATTTGAGATAAGTACTGAATATTGTAAATTAGCGAAAGAAAGGATATCTAAGTATGTATAAAACATTAAATGAAACCGTAGACGGAATGTGTAGTACTGATTATAAAGAAAGATTTGTTGCAGAATATAATCAGCTTGTAATTAGATACAAAGGATTACAGAATATGTTAGATAAATGAGATCGTGATGATCTTGATTTTGTACCTACATGCCCTCGAAGTACATATAATATGCAGGTTAAAGCTATGGTAGATTATATTGCAGTACTTGAGGCGCGTGCCGTCATGGAAAATATTACACTCTAACAACGTGGTGAATATATGTTAGAACCTTACGAATGGAAAAAACGAATATTTTTTGAACCAGTGAAAAGAAGTCCAATAGAAGAACTTTATTATAAAGTGCGTTGTTATTATAATGCACAAACAGAATTATATGATAGATCACTTACTGATGAACGAGAACCTTGGGATAATACAAGTGCTTTTGTACACAATGGATATGTAAGAAAATTATCTAATGAATATGCTATTTATCTATATAGATTTTGTAAACGTGTGTTAATTCAAGAGTTAGATACAAGTTTTAACCATAATATGTGGACATCAATAAATGACAATAGATGCAAAGCACAATACTGGATTAATGAAAAATACAAAAATTGAATAGGAGATACTATATGAAATTATTTAATAATTGGATTAATGGAGATTGTTTGAAAGAACTAAAAAAGATGGATGATGAAACGGTTGACCTTGTAATTACATCACCACCTTACCATAATCTTCGTGTATATAGTAATGATCCATGTGATTTAAGTAATTGCGAAAGCTATGAAGAGTATTATTATCTGTTAGGACTTGTAATTACGGAATGCGAAAGAGTTCTAAAACCTGGCGGTAAATTTGTAATGCAGTTTGAAGATTATAACTATACCATTGGACGTGACAATAAAATGGGACAGGAAAGTCTTACTGGAGATATTAATAAAATCTTCCTTGATAATAACTTTTCACTATGGACTAAAGCATTTTGGCGTAAATATTCTGCTCAGAGAGCCATGTTAGCACAAGGAAATCTGTACTATAGAAATATGAAAGCAAGAGATACAATTCTTGCTGCAAATGTAGGTTTTGTATATGTATATAAAAAATCAGGAGATTGTGAACTTATTAAGGCTTCTGATATTACACTTGCGGAATGGGCTGATTGGGCGGATGGCGTATGGAATATTAGCAACTCAGGTATTGGACATACAACTCCGTTCTCGGAAGAATTAGTAAAACGTTGTATTAAATTATGGAGTTGTCCTGGTGACACAATTCTTGATCCGTTTGCTGGTGCGGGTACAGTAAATAAAGTGGCGATTGAGAATGGACGAAATGCAATCGGTATTGAACTCAATAAAGAATTTTATGATTTGGCTAATGAAAAACGCTTTGATCTATGGGATGATTCTGTATTTGAGTCTGATGATTCTGTAGAATCAATGAAAGATCGTTTCGAAAAAGAACTTCTTGCAGGAAAAGAACAAAGTGCAAATGCTAAAGCTGAAAAAGAAGAAAAGAAAATTCTCACTCAGAAGAAAAAAGATCTTCGTGCGGAAATTAAAGAACTTGAGGCACAGTTAAATGCTTTAGGTATGAAGAAATCGGAAATTAAGAATCTAAAAGATGAAGCAAAAGAGGAAATTACTGAATGATTTCACTTGAAATTCCAGTAGAGAAAATCCCTTATGTAAGAACCATTGAGGGGCGCAAATTCAAAGCAGGTAAATGGGAATTTCCAGATTCTGCGTTACCTAAATTGCAACAATATGGACTCGTAGATTCTGAGGTTCAATCAAAGAAAAAGGAGGTAGTTCAATACGAACTATCTTCTTATCTTAGAAAATATCAAAAGAAAATTATAAATGTTGCATTAAATGAAGGTTGTTATGGTATATTTGCTGATACAGGCACAGGGAAAACTGCAATGGCTCTTGAACTTGCAAAGCATTGTGGAAAAACTTTAATTTTATGCCCGTTATCAGTTATTGAAACGGCTTGGGTCGATGATTGTAAAAAGTTTTATCCAGAAATGAAAATTACTAATTGCTGGGGAACTAGCAAAAAAACACGCGTAATCGCATTGAAAAGTGATTCAGATATTTATGTAATGAATTACGAAAGCTACAAAATATTAAAAGAATATATCAAGAAGATGGATTTTAAATGTGTAATTATTGATGAAAGTCAGGTTATGAAAAATATGACCGCACAAATTACAAGTGAAATTCTACAGTTAATTGATATAATTCCTCACCGCTTTGTTCTAAGCGGAACACCCACACCTAATCATAATACAGAGATATTTCCACAGATGAAATTTGTTGATCCGGAGGTATTCGGCAACAATTTCTATGGTTTTCAGGCAAGATATTTCTCGCAGGATCAGTCAGACCCTCATCATTGGTATCAAACTGATGAAAATAAACAGGCATATTATAATCGTTTACGAGATAAATCGGTATTTTTGAAAAAAGAGGATTGTGTTGACTTACCACCAAAGGTATTTGAAGTTAAAAGATTTTCGCTAGGAAAAGAACATAATAAATATTACCAGGATATGGTTCAGAATATCCGAGATAATATCAACCAATGGTCAAAATTTGAATTTACGGCAAAGTTAATGAAACTGCGCGAAATTGTAAGTGGGTTTGTAATCAATAAAGATCAAACTATTTCTGACTTTCCAACAGAAAAAGATAAATTGCTTGAATCTTCTTTTGAAGAAATTGGCGATAAACCCGTAATTATATGGTGTCAGTTCCAGCATGAAATTGATAGATTAGCAGAGAAATATAATGGTATAGCTCTTACGTCTAAGACCAAGAATCGTGATGCTATAATCAGAGATTTTAAGAATAACAAAATTAAGAGGTTATTCACTCATCCTAAATTGTTAGGTAAAGGGCTTACATTTGTAAATTGTACATATAACATTTATTATTCGTTGAGCTTTAGCTATGAGGAATTCCGGCAGAGCCAGGATCGTATTCATAGGATAGGACAAGACAATAAGTGTACATATATTATTCTTCAGGGGAAAGATACTATAGATGAAAAAATCTATAGTTGCTTGCAGCGAAAAGGTAATGCAGTAGATGAACTATATATGGAAATGGGATTACAGAAGGAGAATTAATGCAGTATCAAGGTGGAAAAAGTAGAATTGCAAAACAAATTTCGGAGGTAATTAATGAGGTACCAAGGCGGAAAATCAAGAATTTCGAAGCAGATTGCAGAAATAATAGGGAACATTACGTTCTTGAGAGAGAGAGAGAGAAAGTAATCTAACACTTGTTAGTTTGTTTTGTGGAAGTTGTTCTGTAGAAAGCAAATTGACATTTTTTACAAAGAAAATACTTAATGACAAACACGAATATTTGATTGAACTTCTTAATGGTGTAAAAAATGGCTATGAACTTCCTGATTACATATCAGAAGAGCAGTATAAATACATTAGAGCACACAAAGATGAAGATAAAATTCTAACAGGATTTGTAGGATTTGGTTGCTCTTTTGGTGGTAAATGGTTTGGTGGATACGCAAGAAATAAGACAGGAACAAATTATGCTGCGCAAAGTAAGAAGTCATTATTAAAAGATATGGTGACGTTGCAGGAGGCGGAATTTATTTGTAAAGATTATCGAGAAGTAGTTCTTCCGGAAAATTGTATTATTTATGCTGATCCTCCTTATGATAACACAACGGGTTACGGTAAAGAAAAATTCAATTCTAAAAAATTTTGGGATTATGCGAGAGATGCCAGTCAAAATCATATCATGTTCATTTCTGAACAAACAGCTCCTGAAGATTTTATTTCAATATGGGAAAAGCCATTTACAAGGACATTAGACGTAAACAAGAGTAATCAGTTTCAAGTAACTGAAAAATTATTTGTACATAAAAATAACTTGAATTTAGTCAAATAACAGAAAGGATAACGTTAGGGACGCACTAAGGACATGTCCCTTTCTGGTATAAAATAAATTGAAATATATGGGAAGCAAGTCAAGAATATCTAAAAATATTATTCCTATTATTCAAGAGTATATAGACCAAAATAATATAAAAACGTATATTGAGCCGTTTTGTGGAGGTTGTAACATTATCGATAAAATCAAATGTGATACTAAAATAGCATCTGATAATCATAGGTATCTTATTGAAATGTTCAGAAATATAAATAGGGTACAAAACTTGCCTGATTTTATAACGAAAGAAGAATATTCAAATGTTCGTAATTGTTTTAATAATAATCAAAGCATATATGAAGATTGGTATATTGGAGCAATTGGATTTTTAGCAAGCTATAATGGAAGATTTTTTGATGGTGGTTACGCAAGTATTGTACATACTAAATCTGGAGCGGTAAGAAATTACTATGATGAGGCAAAAAGAAACTTATTAGAACAAATCCCATATTTAGAAGGTATAGAATTCCAATATGGGAATTATAGTGACTTGTATACTAATAAAACGAATTGTTTAATTTATTGTGATCCACCATATGAAGGTGTAAAACAATATGGTACAAGTAAAAATTTTGATCATAATAAGTTTTGGCTATGGGCGAAAATGATGAGTAAAAATAATGTTGTGTTAGTAAGTGAACATGCCGCACCTGAAGGTTGGAAATGCATATGGGAGCATGTAGTCACGAGAACAATTGATAATAATAAGAGAACTAAAGCAACGGAGAAACTATTTATATATGAAAGATGAAATGCAACTTTCGAAGGAGAATTAATATGTATACGAAACTAGATGCCAAAATCGAAGCTTTAGGTTTTACAAAAATGGAAAGTGAAGAGCCGGAAAATGAGTTTGGCGTATCTTATAGAAGAAAAATTGAAGATAGTGAATTTTGGCAGCGTGTAGATGTTTTACGCGTTCCAGAAGATGAACATATTGTATCTTCGTATGAAGATAGATTAAATAATGAAGGAATGAATAATGTGATTGGACTCACATATGTAGAAATGATTCTTTTCGCGAAGAAACTTAAAGAAATGAAGAGAAAATATAAGTGGGAGTAGTTATGAAATTAAGCGAAATAGCAGAATATATGGTAGATCACCATATGGAAATAAATTTAGAATCTGATGTTATTCGCGGCAATCGAGAAAAATGGTATGAAGAATCATTAATTGAACCACTAATGGATGAGTTCTGGTTTAATGATTTGAGATTGTGTGGCTGTAATTGTCCTGAAGATACAAAAGAAGCAATTAGAAAATATCTTCATATCAGAAAAGATTTTCATGATAAAGAACTAACATACGAAGGTGCTGTAAGAAGATATCGCACTGATCTTGGAATAGACGAGCATAGTCAGGTGCAACATGGAGTTTTACAGTTCATGATGTATGTACTAGATAAGGAAGGATATACAGAACATGGTGGCAGTGTAGGTGGATGCTGGCTTACTAAAAAAGGCGAAATGTTTTTGGACGTGTTGGACGCGTGGCATAAACGAGAACATTCAGAGAATTAGTAATAGAAGGAGTTAAAAATATGAATAGACAAACGGAAGATTATGTTTCATTAAAACCTATTGCTGATAGATTTAAAAATGCTGCGAATTCCATTACTGACGATGAGATTAGAAATATGATTACAAATTCTTTGCAAAGACAAATTGATGAGCAGTTGGATTTAGGATTGGAAGAGTTAGGATGTCGTGTAACAGATATAATTGATCGTTGGTTTGATGATTGTGGTAATGAAAATCTTGTTATAACTCTAATTAAAAATGGTTTAAAGAAAAAATTTGATTGATGGTGTTTAATATGACATTAACAAAGCAAGAGGCGATTGAGAGACATCGAAAAATGTGGAATTGGATTGCTGACCGACTTGAAAAAGCGACACCAAGAGATACTTTCGATGTATATGATTTAAAGCAAGAATATGAAGTAATACATGATTTAAAGCTATTTTGTTCTTGCTACCTTTGTGAATATGCATATGAGAAATCATTAGATGAAAATATTAGCCTACAAGAAAGATGCTATTATTGTCCACTTATGTGGGAAGAAAACGAATCCAACACAGATTTTATTTGTGAATACGGGAATGGGATTGAACAGTATGATGACGATATAATCGATGTTATAAAAACTTTTCATTATGAAATAGTGGAAGAGTTTGGATTATGGAATGTTTGTGATTTTTTGGCAACTCAACGACATTATGATAAAGCAGCACGTTTGGCAAGGAGAATTGCCAATTTACCAGAAAAAAGATGAAATCGAAATTTCACAGAGAAATTTTATGTTGTAACAAATTGTAAAAAAATAATAAGGAGTATTAACGCATGAGTAATAAAACAACAGAAGAAAAACTTGATTTGAGATTAAAGGATAGTCTTTTAATACAGTTTCTCGGAGAAGATAATGTAGAAGAAATGAAGAAGCGTGTTGTGGATGTGATTGTAGACCGTGTTAGAGAAGATTTAAGTGATTATTGTGAATTTCTTATTGATCCGGATGATATTGTTGAACGTCTTATGGACGAAACAATCGACAGAGTTCAAGACCGAGTGCAGGAGAAACTTGAAAAAGTTGTAATGGAAAGAGCAATGAAAAAATTAGGACTTAATGTATCAGAGATTGGTGAGTAAGTATGGGAATTGTAGGAGAAAAATATGAAATTATATGTGATGTCAGGTGCAGTTAATGGAATAGATAGTATTGATGGAATGTATTATCTTATAGCAGAAACAGGTGAATGTTTAGCAAATCATTTTTGTTCCTGTAAATATTTTGCAAAAGGCGATTTATACGAAAGAAGACCAGAAAGAATTGAAGAATTTACAAAAAGATTTGGGGACATCGAAGTGTTATATCTTGGAGAAGATGATATGACAGTTGATAAACTTATGGATCTTAATAAAAAATGGGCTATAGAAAATGGTCTTTGTGAAGAAAGCGAATAAGTTGAAACCGATATTTCTTTAAGGAAAATATAATGATATATGGACATGGAAATGATGAGAGTATTATAAACGAGTATTTAGACGGACATATTTGTGGAGGAATTAGACAGAAAGATTTGGATAAAATACTAGATATTATCGATGATTATATCGAGTTAGTTGAAGTTATTACAGAAAAGGATATGGCATATGAAGAGACAAATTAGGTATGGAGTGTATGAAACAAATTCATCAAGTACACATGCAATTTGTATTGCAAAGGATGGATATAAATTAGAAAAGCATATTGACTTTCACGTAGGTGAATATGGATGGGAATTCGAAGAATACGAAGACACTGATAGTAAAGCATCATATTTGTTG